>Ga0247611_10001476_pt1 | contig 41552 bp, 38 predicted proteins | sample 177DNAGHGhighgp2_FD_192422 | JGI IMG/M metagenome (GOLD analysis project Ga0247611, IMG submission 192422) | Sheep rumen microbial communities from Palmerston North, Manawatu-Wanganui, New Zealand - 1770 DNA GHGhigh gp2 | ecosystem: Host-associated > Mammals > Digestive system > Stomach > Rumen... | reverse complement strand
GGACTCTCACGAACCCTTGCATTTATTATCTCGTTCTATCTAGAATCAAACCGAGAACGAAAAATTACTCTTGTATATTAACTAAGACACCTTATTATGTAATCAACACATTTGAATTGCTATACTATACACGATTAATCATTATCAAATATCTCGTCTAATTGGAAAGGGAAGAACGAACGTACCCACAAGGTTGAAGTTGTGACGTCTAACATTCCCGAATAAGAAAGAATGATGGTACTATCGTCAATCCATTCGATGGTGTACTCCACACCTGGTATATTTATCTTATTCTTTTTCGGTTGTAGAAACGGTGCTAGTGTCAACTGGGTTGAATATCTGGAGCCAGAACTATAGTTATAGGTCATGAGTAGCGCGTCATTACCTTTAAATATGTAATATTGCGGTTGCTGGTCGTACAGCCCTAGTATGCTACTGATTACACGCTTTCCCTCCATCTCTTTCACTAACCCAACACATCTCCAACAACCTTCCACCGTCCGTTTCTTCGATGCCTTACAAACAGGAGTTTCAAGTATGTCGAATACCTTTCGCACATCATCCTCGACCTTTTTCTTTGCATCGTAGAATTCGTCAATAAATTCATTGGGCGGAAAAATCGTACTGTTGTTGGTGGAGTTATACCATCGCATGGTGAAATGGTCCTTATTGCTGTCGTAAACCTGTGTCCCTCGTCCGTTTTCTCCTCGTGCTCTTTGTCCTGTAAACAACAGCGGTTCTTTGTCGTTTACGCCCATATTCAGGTTTAACTTCGACCCACTACGGTTGAGTACTGAAACGGTCAGAGTAGCTATCGGAGAACAATACTTATACTGCTCAAACGGAGCCTCTCTGTCAGGATGTCTGCCGTCATAGCCAAAGCGCTGCAGACGATACAATCCCTGCGGATTCTCCGTCTGTGCCTTACACACCAATGTGCCTACTACACATATCAGAACAATAATTCTCGCTTTCATTATCATTTTTTATCTGGCCATAAATAATCTTTCAATCTTTCACCTATCCTCCGATATACTGCTCAATATTTCTCGAACTGACAGGAAAAGAAACTTGGGTCTCTCCATTCGGATAAGGATAGCTATCTTTCAGCTCACGATAGTGTGGAAAATTGAATTTCGACTTCACGTTCTTTAATAAGTTATAGATAGTTTCATTACCGACAATCGTATCGTCACAACTGAAAGTAATCATCGTATTGTCAATGCTTCCCTCTTTGTTGATGAACAAAGATACAAGAACAAAGGCTTTAGGATTCTCCTTTATAAGTGCCCTCAGTTTCTTATTTCCAATCTGCTGTAAAACATATCTTATTATATCTACTTGCATTGCTGTTGTTCGCGGGTCAGCAGCAAATGTACGAGTCTTAGCATCAAAATTCTTACTGTCTTTTTCCGACAATTTCCATACAGGTGCCCGCTTCTGCAGGTAATACGCACGCCACTTGGACATCCGTGACCAATAGATAGTATCATTGGCCACACAGACAGGATTGTAGTGCGTGGTATCTTCTTTCATCTCAGTGGTGAAGTCTTGTGCGGTTGCGAACAAGGTTGCAAACAGCACCAATAATACTAAAAATGTTCGTTTCATATTCTCCAATTTTATGGTTGTACTTTGTTTTTACTTGCAAAGATATTTGTTATTCGCTCTGGCAATTGGGAATACTCATAGAGTTCAGCGTATTCAGTGCCGTCATCCTCTGTGGCATATGGCAACAGGAAGGTATCTGACGCTTTCCAGTCTATGTGAGTCGTACGTTTGCCTTCTGTCAATGTTTCTGCGCTGCTGTCGTAACGAAAGGGGCGGATACGGGTGGTGAGATGGTATGCCACTTCCTCTGTATATCTAGACGATGTTTCGCCATACATTATGTAAAGATCCACAACCTGCTGATGGTCAAACAGTTTGTATTTCTGGTTTTCAAGCACCGGAAAGAACTTCTCTATCACTCCATTGTGCATTTTTATGATGCCAATACGAAGCCATACTCCTGTAAAATCATACGCCTCTACCACTTCGCGGTCCCTTTCCTCAGAGGAGGATTTTGAATAAGATTCGAGCATATCCACCATTCGCCTAACATCGGGATCTACACCATCCTTAGCATCATAGAGTTCATTGATGAACTTGTTTCGTGGGAAGAGTTCCGACTCTGCACGATTGCTATTGAACCACTTCATGGTAAAATGCAGCTGATTGCTGTCATACACTCTAAGACCTTGCCCATTTTTATCTCTCGGCACATTACCCGTGTGACGGAATACAATACCTGGATCGTTGTCATAGAACTGTAGTGTTGGTGCCCCATCATCGGCCTGTTCGGATTTTGCTGTTAATGTAATCGCTCGGGCACAGTATTTGTATTGCTCGAAATCGGGTACAGTTTCTGCTGTTCCGTCATCGTAGGTGACTTTCGTCAAATGATACAGTCCTATCGGGTCTTTCTCGGTCAGTTCGCCTAATTTTGTTTTATTGTATTCTCTAGTAAGCACTTCAATCATATTACCTTTCTGTCCTTTTGTATAATATTTTCCTAATACTAAAGGCTTTGCTTTGTCATAATTGATAATGGTTTGATGCCCCATCCGATAAAAAGCGAAATCACCCACATAGTATTTCTCTGGATAATCTACTGGAGTAGGAATCGTGACTTCATCTATCTGAGTTTCAAAGAACGCTCCATCACGGATTTGTAATAGTTTTTCCGGGATGTCTATTGACTTGATAGCTGTATGGGCAAATGCATACTTATCAATGATTATCAAGTTAGGAGGTAGCATGACAGAAACTAGCGAACGACACCCTGTAAATGCGTATTCGCGTATGCTTATCAAACTTTTAGGCAGTTGGATGTTTGTGAGCGACTGACATTGATAGAACGCATAAGGCCCGATATGACGGATTCCTTCCGGAATAGTACTTGCTTTGCATCCACGCACCACCATACGACGGTCGGTATCGATGATGGCATTACAACCTTCTCGCGAATCAAGCACAGAATTCTGCCCATCGACCACTATCTGTTCCAGGTTATCACAATTCGTAAGGGCCTGTTGTCCGATGCGATTTACTGTAGCTGGGATATAAACTGCTTTCAAGCGGGGATTGTTGCTCAAAGCTTTGTCTCCAATAGCAGTTACCTTGTATTGTTTTCCTTTGATGGTAACTGTAGCAGGAATATGCAAGGCGCCTGAGATCTTCGCATCACGCTGTTCGTTATAGGTAAGGGCTACGGTCGACCCAGTCATCTTGATATAGTCGAGTTTCACTCCGTCTTCATTCTTGATGGTATAGATGCCCTTATCGCCGTCTGATGTGTCTAAGACAAGACGAAGACCTGCAGGTCGGGGGTCGTATACATAACGTGATGTCACAGTACATCGACTGGCCTCACTTGTTTGCATTCCGCCTCCTCGAATGGCGTGTCCTCGTGTTACATATATTTCGCCAGAATCGACACATTGCCCGAAGGCTATCACTTCATCCCAATAATTGTCCCACATGACAACTTCGTCACTACATCGTTCATCAATATTCCCACTCATATCATAGAGTCCCAATTCATTTGGCAGCTTGGTAGCTACGGCATGAAAACGATTTCCGGCATGTCCAAAGCCCCACCATGCAACATCATCAATATTGTCGCTTCCAGCAAACCGATAGCCTTTGCTCTTGAGACCTCCACGAGCAGCAAACTCCCATTCGGCTTCAGTAGGCAAACGGAAACGAAGCTTGGTCAGTTGGTTGAGGCGGTCGATGAACTCGATACATCCTTCATAGTTCAAGTCTAATACAGGCAAAGAATCGCCGACATAAGGTGGGTCTGTCTTGGATGTATTACGCCCCATCACCGCCTTCCACAACTTCTGAGTCACTTCTGTCTGTCCGATGAAGAAGGAGTTGACTCGCTCCTCATGCGTCAAGAATTCCAAACCATAAGGAGAATGAGTTCGGTAAGTCTGTTCTTGTTCTGGACCCATATCAAATATACCGCCCTCCACTTTCACCATCTGGAAACTGACACCACGAACCTTTATCGTGTAGACCCTCTCTCCGCTCTCCCTGAAAGGGCGAGAATTTATAGAAAGAGACGAACATAAAACCGCAATTATTATAATCAATATTCTTTTCATCATTTATAATTTACCATTTAAAATTTATAATTAACCATTCACCTTCCTCCCCTTAGAGGGGGAGTTAAAGGGGGTCTGTTTTTATTTCCTATCTTCCTCATAATACGTAATCTCTCCATTATCATAATCGCGGATGGTTTCCCACCCTTTAGGCAAATTAAAAAAGCTATCCCCATCTGTTTTTAACAATAATATATGATAATACCCTTTGCTAAATGCTGTTCGTACTTCAAAGACATCAGGACGGCTGGTTGTGTTCCACCCTAATGGATAGGAAAGAAATGCATGCTGCCCATAAAAAATCGTTTGTGGACTATTTTCGAATCTTAACAGGTAGGGATCGATAGCATGACAATCCTCATAAGGATGCGCCATCATGTAATCAACTGTCGCCTTCCAATAGTCTCGCATCACCGCCTCAGCCACATCTTTCGACTGGATAATGTAGTGCAATCCATAGGTATCATTCTCTGTGACAAAAGGATATGACAGACTTCTATATACTCCATTTACATCAAGACTATATGTACCATTTTTCCCTTCCATAAAGTAATAATGCACTTTGCGCATCGTGACTCCAGGTCGGTTAAACACCTCTGCGATGGCATCGCAATAAACATCACTTCTTAACGGTGAAGCACTATATTGCACATTTCGTTCATCGGGATTGTTGATTAAGGTTGAATCCAAATAATAGGTATATCTGAGAGTCGCATCGGCGAGATTATAAGAAGCAACAGCAGAACTATCGATGATGATGATATTCCTGCCTGTCTCTTCATCCTTTTTGTAGGTTCTATTATAATAATATGGCCTATCGCTAGTAAACGTATAATTCATGTTGATATACTCCCCACCGAAAGCTGCACTCGGGCTATATCGGGAATAGGTAGAATTCCGTAGCGAAAACATACTTGAACCTGGGCGCAAATACATGGAATATCTGAGGGTATCAGCCTTGTCGCTATGTATTTCCCAATGGGTCGCTTCGATAGATTTTCGGGAAAGGCGATCCAATGTCTGAAGCATTCGTTCCAGCATTTCCTCACCCTTTTGCTTCTTTATCGCTATTCTTTCAGGGTTTTCTGGATTATAATTATGAGGAAGACCTAAAATGTACGAATATTGAAAACCTATTCGACCTGTACATTCAAGTCCCATTGTCCCCACGTCGAATCGCATATCAGCAAATGGAGTAATATACGAATTATCTTTCTTCATCGAATCCGCATAAGCAATCAGCGCTTTAATCTCTGGATTGATTTGTGCATTGACCGTTGAACATTGAACATTGACCACTAGCCAATAACCTATAACCACTAGCCAATAACCTATAACCTTTATTACATTTCTGTTCATTGTATTATCAATTTTGCAGTTCTTCAATTCGTTTTCTCAATCGCTCACCTTTAGCTTTGATAGTAGTCATATCCTTATGAATATCGTTGGCAGCCCATTCTGTCCCAACTTCTGAAGTTGAAATCTCTATACCTTCCTTGAGAGAAGGCTCTTTGTCTTTCATCGCTATCGACTTCGAAAACGCTTCGTCTTCATGATAGGATTCGATAAGCGAATGAGCCCAAGCATAGTGAGGGTCGATACCCACCCCTTTTGCCCCTCCCTGCGAGGGAGGGGAATAATAACTAGAAGATGTAGTCGGCTTATGGTGACTATTTCCCCTTTGGTTCTCTCCCCCTTGGGGGAGTTGGAGGGGGCTGGTCTGAATGGTCTTCTTTGTCATCTCCTTCTCAGTCGGTATTTGCTGCGAGACAGCTTCTGCTTGCTTCGGCTGCTCTGAAGGCTCTGTGTCATAATTCCAACCAAACAGCACCACCAGCACCACAGACGCAGCAACTGCAAGGGTTGCAAGGGCGGCATAACGCCAATAGCGAGTACGTCGACTTTGGAGAATCGAGCGGTATTCATCCGTATGGTCTTCGGCCAAGATATCCTCGGTATACTCCACCTGTATAGGGGTCAGCATCAGCAGCAATGCAGCTTCTTGCTTGCTGCGTTCTGCCACAGGAACCTCCATGAGTAGCCGTCTCAGTTGCCGCTCCTCTTCCTTCGAGGTCTCGTTCGCTAGATATTTGTCAATCAGTTCTTGTTTCGCCATTACATTTTCCATTTAACATTTACCATTATTTCATCGCTTCCATCATCTTCCGTTTCGCTGTCGATAGGATTGAGCTTACCGACCTCGGGGTTAGTCCTGTTATAGTAGCTATTTCCTGAACGTTAAGTCCATCGAACAGCACCAGTTTGATGAGCCGCTGTTGTGATCGCGTTAACTGCTCTATGCATTGCTGGAGCTGCTCCACCTGTTCATTTACTATCAGTTGCTTGTCAACTGGAGTGCTTTCATCAACGAGCATATCATCCACAAGCGGAACAATACGTTTCACTTGCCGATTGCGCCACCAGCTGACACACAGATTCTGTGTAGCCTTGCACGCAAGCGCAGTAACATTATGCCCCAGCTCTTCTCGTCGTATCCACAGCCGCAACATCACCTCTTGCACGATATCTTCTGCGTCATCCTTGTCGCGACAGAATCTCATTGCGATTTGCATCATCTGCGGCCTAACCCCAAGCGCAATATGCTCAAATTCTCTTGACGTCATCTGCCCTATATACGCATAACCCCATCAAATGTTAATGATTTTTTTCACTTTTTTTTTGAAGATACAAAGTATCTTCGTCGAAATTACTTTTGGCTGACTGGTTTCCTGAACTGCACAGGTACGGTATATTTCATTGGTTTTTTCATCCGTTTTGTCGTTTTCCAACGAGGCATCAGTTTGAGTACTCGGATAGCTTCGGCATCACAGTCTTTGTGGAGTGAACGAACGACTTTGAAATCGGATAATGAACCATCTGTGTCTACGACAAATTGTATGACGCTGCGCCCCTGTACTTTTCCGTCTGTCACACACTTTGGCAAATGGGTGTTTTCTTCGATGAATTGGATCAATTTCTCCATTCCTCCTGGAAATTCGGGCATTTCTTCGAAGTAGTCTTTATCAAAGACTTCCTCTTTGGCGGATGCAGGTTTTGGCTGTTCTAATTCGTAGGCAAACGAAGTGCTATCGTGGTTGAGGGTTGACACGTATTCGCCATTGATGTAGAGTGTTTTCCAAGGACGGATCTTCTTGAGCAGGGTCTTCATCTCCTGAGCCAAGCCTTGAATATTTTCTTTCTTTTTGTTTGTTTGTCCTAGCGGTGTTACTCGGACATCACAATCTACGAGGTTGCCACGTGCGTCCAGTCGGATGTTGCTAATGGTAATCAAGATGCGCTTCACACCTGCCAGTTCGGGGTAGTTCTGGGTGTGAAGGGGGAAGAGACGCTTGATCTCCGCCTCATCTTTGATGTCAGACAGTGAAAAGCCATAGCTTAAAACCACACGATTATGATATGTCTGGCGGTTGGTGACCTTTCCCTTCTGGATGGTCAGCAACTGCTCGTACTCCAAATTGCGGTAATAGCCGGAGTGAACGTAATAGAGGGTATTCCCTTTTGCAGCCCTGATTTCCGCTGTGAACCACGTAGCCACAATCTCCTTTTGCTGATAGTACTTGCCGAACACCTTGCGGATATCTGCTGCTGGGATGTTCTCCACATGCGAACGCTTCTTGTCCTTATCATATCGTTCTATCTCGATATGGTCGAGACACAGGCGGTTGTCCTTGATGTTCCAATAGCCCCTATACCCGTCCCAGTTGGCAGTATTGATTGACCTGTCCTTCGGTAACACCTCCAACAGACGATGGTAAAGCACGGAATCGTGGTCAATGGGTTTCCCCAATAGGTTCCACCGTTCCCCATCGATTATAATCACATCACCCTCCTGACCTGTAGCTGATGCACAGAGTGCCATCACGAAAAGAAAAGCACAAGCGAGAAGTCGCTTCGTTGTTCTGAAATTTTTACCCATAGTTGTTACATTTTTTTTAGGAGTGTTAGGAGTGCAGGAGTAGAGGAGTGTAGCCAGCACTATGCTGTTGTTGTTCACGTCCTGTGGTATCGTCTGCCACTACTGTCACTACTTTTCACTCCTGTCACTACTTTTTTGACTGCAAAGTTACGGCAAAATAATGTAACATCCTTGCAGATTTGTAACATTACGTACACCTTGTGTACACATTAACGAGGGGAAAACGGGCTAATCAGAAAACTGCAGCAATTCTTGGTATTTTCTTGAGGTGCTCAAAGAATGATTTATTGCGTTTTGCAGATAATAGATTGTATTTCATCTGAAGAGAGAGAAGTGGTTCTGCATCCAAATCAAGAGCTTGACCAATAAGTAAAGCCATTTCAGCACTCAAGGGGCGCTTTGCATTCAACACCTCATTCAACTGACTGGCAGGCACACCAATCTCTGCGGCCAAACGTCGCTGACTGATGCCACGAAATTCCAATTCATCCTTAATCACTTCTCCAGGATGAGTCAGGTAGTGCGGCTCCAAGTTGTTGGCAATTATCTTATCTTCTTTTCCCTCTACGTGTACCATAATTCTTTATTTATAATGGTTTGACAATTCTGTGATACTTACCACCTCTGCAATAGTCTTTTCATCTTCGATAATCTCTCGGAATTCTATGCGATATTGGTCATTTACCCTAACGGAAGAAAGTCCTTCTTTATCACCATGCAGATGTTCGTAATGAAGCCCTCCATAACGAGCCAAATCCATCACGTTCGACTGCACCATCATCAAGTCTACAACACGTGTATACTTCTTAACGATATGAGGTTGGAAGCGATATTTCTTATCGCGAGTCCTTCCACTCTCATAGAGCTCCCTCAGATAGTCTTCTTCAAAAGTGACAATCATACGCTATTCACTTCGAGCAAAATGCTACCGCTCGGCAATTTAAGCAAACTGTATTGCTCTCACTTAATCGCATTTTTCCGTAATTTTGTGGCAAAGGTACAAATGTTTTTCAATATTCACAAATTTGAGAACACTTTTTTAATCATATTCAAGTTCCGCAAGCTCGATTTGACCAAGAATTGAACAAATTGAACGATTTTTTATCATTGTTCTACGATTTTCCTGAAGTCTTTCCACCCTTCCGCTTGCTGATAGCGGGGTTTGCATCCCTTGGGAACATAGAGGGTGCATTGATTCGGATTAAAGTTTTCAAAACTTCTGTCATGGATTTTAGGTGGTTCTTCACAATTGATACAGAGATAAATAAGACTCTTACAATAGCTAAAAGAACATTCTCCTATCAGTTTAATTGTAGATGGTAAACGTATCGTCTTAATATTTGAGCACAGAAAAAATGAATACGAACCAATACTGTCAATAGATGCAGGGAGAATGACTTCTTCTAACTCTTGGCATGCGGTGAAAGGGGAAAGTGAATTAATTGCAGAGCCATTATCAGGAAATATATCTCCAGAACTGACCAATCCTTCCACTTTGTATGTTTTACCCTGATAGGTGACTTCAGCAGGTATACGAACAGTTCCCTTATATTGATTTCTCTTATCAACACTTGCTGCCACATATGCAATGCCATCTCGTTTGACTCTATAATAAATCATAGCATCATCCATATTTGCTACCTTAAAATCATAAGCATCTGTTGAGAGTCTACTATAAAACTCCTTATAATAAGATTCTGGCATATTGAACGAGTCTGTATCGATTGTCGTGGATTTACAGCCATACAGACACACAAGTGCACATATCGTTATCAGTTTATTCATAATTTTATTTTATTTCCAAATACCACACATGTATTTTTGCCCCTTCAACGGTAAGGATGACTGGATTGTCTGTCGTTACGTCCTCGCATTGAAAAAATGCCTGATTGTCGGGATGGTTGTTCACCCTGAGCAGATGGCCTCTCCAATTCTCTGTGTTGTAATTAAAACCAAGGTCCATCTCTTTATGTAGCGCTCCGTCTTGATACGAGGCTATATACATGCCTTCAGGGGACCTCACGATGCAATAGAGTTTGTCGTCATGGGTGAATGCTGTGCAGATATATGTACGCGGCTCGTTCAGCAAATACTCCTTTGTTATTGTTATGATACGGCTTTCAGGGGGTGTTAACTGAAGTACTTTCTGAGGTAGAGTGTAGTCTTCGCGGCCCAGTTTGTAATATTTCTTTCCACGATATACTTTTCCTTGACGAGGATTGTCTATTTTATTGATGCTATATGAACTGACAACATAATAACTGCCATCCAGTTTCAATAGACGACCTGCTGCCATAAACAAGTGCCGTTTGCGATTCTTCCGTTCCTGAAACACCATATAGTCGCCCCATTCGCCGCACTCCCAATAACACACCCTGTATTGGTCGTCCTCATAGATTAAGTCGTTTGCTGATTTCACAGGCTTCCACTGACCTGTATGTGTATTTAGTGTCAAATTCAAGTTCTTCTTCATATCTTCTTTATCGTGATGCTCGCGTGCCCATCGATAGAAACTCACATCGCTTTCGTGATATGCATGGACTTTCAGTATCAAGGAGTCGTGACGAGTGAATATATTGCCATACGATAATTGGTCACTTATAGGGCTATCTGGCAAATCAATGTGAGTGACCTTGTGACTATCTTTGTCAACACAGAGAAGAATATCTTTCCCCCAACTTTCCATTGATTCACTATGGTACATCAACAGATACAATCCCTCACGGCTATCTGCTGCCCGTAAACTGATTTTGGTTTTGGGCGTTTCACCAAACAAGCTGGCGTCGATATGGATGGTATCGCGAGTCACCGTAAACTGCTGTGCCGAAGCTGGAAGAGCCAAACAAAAGAGGAAATAAACAAGCTGTTTCATATCAATTATTGATAAATAAGGTATTTCAGATGAATTTGGGTTCCTTCTACCGTGAGAATGGCATCCTTGCCTGCCTTGCGATCTGTGAGGAGGAGCAGGGTGTGATCCTTCGGGCTATCACAATCGTGCATATAGCTCTGATAGACGTAAGGGGTATAATTGCAGTCTATATCCATCACTTTGCTGATGGTACCGTCTTGATAGGTAGCAACGCAGATTCCTGACGCAGACTTCATGATGAAGTATAATTGCTTTTTCAGCATAAAGCAGGCATAGATGTTACTCTGAGAAGTGACCAGCTCAGTGTACTCTGAATAAAGGTGTTTCCTATCGACATCAACATCGTCCTCCCCTTGATAGATATGTCCTTCCGAGGGGTCGCTGATGCGGATAATGCTTTTCGGAGTAATCAGATAGTATCCGTCGGTCTGCTTGAATACACGAATGGGGACATCGGTGAAGCTACCTATCATCGTCATCCCGTTTTTCTGCTCGTTCTTGATAACGTATTTACACCTATAGATGTAATCCTTATGCGTTATCTTCGACAGGAAACGTACGTATGTACCCCATTCACCACATGACCAAATGGACACCTTATATTCTTTATCTTCGTAGATATGATCGTCGGCAAAGGGAATTGCAACCCATTGCAAAGCTTTTCTATCCCAATAATAGTCAAACATTCCGATTTCATCGTCTTCGTAACCTTGCTCTCTTAACCATTTCGCATGTGAAACAGAAGTAAAAAACGAGCCATGAGTGCGGAGTATGAGTGAGTCGTTCCGGACGAACAGCCCTTGGCCCAAAGCAGGATTGTCCCTAATGTTGTCAGGAAGCGAAAAACGTGATATTTGCCCCATTTCATTGAAAGATAGCAGATAATTGTAAGGACATTTACCGACCATTACCTGTATCGTGTTTTTATACAGACAATAGATTTTGTCGTTCCGATTGGCGATATATGCTAACCTGAGTCCAAATTTACCTTCGCACATCATATCAGTAGTATCAACTTTGATGGTATCTACCATTAGTGTAAACTGCTGTGCATGAAGTACCAAGCACAATGTAAATACGCAGAAATGTAAAAATGCAAATCGTTTCATCTTTCTTTGTTTTTTAATGTTAATACTGTTTTCGCTGTTTTGCGCTGCAAAGTTAGAAAAAGCAATCAAAACCACCAAGAAAATCAGTTTACAAAAAATTTACATTTTTCCGAATTTCGTCACTAAATAAGGCACTTTCGTCACTTTTCCTCCATTTCATCGAGAAATATATGGTATTGTATTGCCATGATCATGATTGAATGATGCATGAGCTGAATTCTTTTATATTATTCGTAATTGTGCATGTCATGTTAGTCGTCCACGTTATTGTGTTGCCTCTTTTTCAAGCTTATTCAAGGAATCCACTTTGTCCATTCTCTTAATCAGAAAGTAGACACACAGGTAGAAGGGGCAATACGTAATGATACCGACAATAAAGTTGAAAAGGCGTATTTGATAGGTTGAGTTCGTTCCGTATGGCAACTCCATTTCGAACGGTCGGTACAATACACAATCAATAGTTGTGAATATTACAACAGACAAGATTGTAAAGATTAGCACCACCACGGATCTTCTTCTCAGTAGATAGCACACCGTGATATAGCCGTATTTCCATATTGTAGAAACAATATAAGCAAAGGGTATGAGTTTGAATGCAATTGCCTCCACAAGTGATCGAGGGGAACCAAAGATTGCTTTGCGCATCTCTAGGGGTATCAGTTCTCTAACAAGAGGCATATATTCACAGAACAGCTCCCACAAAAGGAAAACTATCGGCAAGGACCAATATAGATAGTATATTTTCTTTCTGCTTGTCATAATACGCGATTTTTAAGAAAATTCTTTATATACACCATAATATATAATATAATTTCGAGCTTCATAAAAACTTCCTAGTTGATCCATGGCTCTGGTTAACCATTCATTTATATAGTCCCTTTCACCCCATTCACATGAATTGAAGTCATATCTATCAAAACACCCAACTGGTATATTATTATCATTATTAGTAAGGTCAATTGGATTTCGCGGTGGTTTCCCGTTTCCGTTACCACTATTCTGTGCATTGAGGCTTACAAAAGCCAAACAGAATAACAATGCTGATAATAAATGCTTTTTTCTCATATAAATAAATTTTGATGTTAAACAATAATTTGTTTTCGGGGGCAAATATAATATAAACGAATCAAACGACAATGGAAAATTCGAGAAAAAATGAAGAAGCGAGTTAACCAGTAGTTAACCAAAAATTCAAGAAAAGTGCAAAAAAATCATGCTTGTAAGGTGCTACAGGCATGATTTTTGCACGTAAAAAAACTGAATATTTTTTTTCTGTTTTTGGGATTCTTCTGTTTTGTTCACCGATTATTCACCGAAAACAGCTCTACAGCTATCTGTGGATGCGTTTTTGTGAGTTATTCTTTAATTTCGAGTGCTTTGACAGATAGCACACAAAGAATTGAAGAATGACAGTTATTTAACCTCACACAGATAACACAGATCGCACAGAGATTCATGGATTGCGAAAAAGTGCGAAAATACGAAAATAATGCAAAAATAAATAGGTAGGTTCTTACTGATGATAAGTTTTTTTTAACGACCACGGATCTTACGGATTCACACAGATGTTTTAGTATTGATGATAAGTTTTATTTTGCTTAAGTGTCTTGAAACTAGCTTTCAGAAGCACTTTAGAAAAACAAAACCTTTGCTAAGCAAAGCAATCTTGCAAAAGATTGTTATCAATATATCCGTTCAATCCGAGCAATCCGTGTTCAAAAAAAATTTGCTAAAGTGTCCCTTTGTTCTTTAACAAAGCAATCATCCATGATTGTCATCAGTAAGAATTAGTTTTCGCGTATTTCGCGTTTTTAGCATGCTTTCGCAATTAAAAGAGTAATTAATGGTTCAATTAACGGTAATTAATGTTCAAGAACGTCAATTATCAACTATCAACTATCAACAGGGTTTTGGGTTTTGGAATTAAACGATTTGTGTGTTTTGACGGTCAAAGAGATGTGAATTGGAAGCTAAGAACGGACCCCGAGGGCAGAGGTAAGATGGAAGAACGATAACGATAACGAAGAACGAAATACAGACCCCCTCTAACTCCCCCTCTAGGGGGAGGAAGAGCTAAGAACTTGAAACTAAATTAGAATAATAGCATGAAAAAGATTTTATGGATGGTGTTTTTGACGATGGGAATTGTCGTCAATGCACAAAATGAGTGCGTGATCAGTGTTGAGAGCAAAAAGCCCTCGGGTATTATCGACGAGATGTTGTATGGCCAGTTGTTTGAACATATTTATTTCAGTGCGAACAACGGGGTGTGGCAGGAGTTGATTCAGGAACGTTCGTTCGAACCTGAGCAGTATCCTGGCATCCATCCGCGTGATGGGTATTTCGACGGATGGTTTATGGATGACGAGAGGGTGTTGCATTCACCTACGCGTTACGAGCAGCCGTTGAAGATTGATAGCATCAACACTTGTGACTTCGACCTGACGATGGATGTCAACTGGCGTTCGTATAAGCTGGCAAGACGTGCTTGGAGCGGTGGTCTGATGGACATCCGTTTTGCTTTCCGCAACAAGAAGGACGGCACACCTTATTATATACGCATACACGATCCATATTACGAGGGGCGTACGTTCACTCCGGCTCAGACTCAGTCGCAGATTGATGCGGCTAATGAGGCTGCTGCCCGTGCTGCCTTACAGCAGCAGAGTTCGACTGCCGATTTCTCCATCTGCTCGATGGAGGTGCGTGAGTCGCAAGGCTTTGGTGGACGTCCTGGTCGCAGGATGAGTACGCTTACACCTTTGGTTTCTGCTCCAGCCACTAAGGAGCAGGTGAACGAGGAACAACAGTGGCATAAGCTGCGTATCGAGAGTCGTGGAAGCAAGGCAACAGTCTATTGGGACAACAAGGCAGTGGTGAGCTATGACGGTTTGGAGAAGGCTGACCGCAACTTCGTGACCTTCTGGGTCAACTATACTGAGGCTACCTATCGCAACATCAAGCTGACAGCCGCTGATGGTAAGGTGCTGTTTGAAGGTACACCTGGTGATGTGAAGATTCCAGCTGTTGCTCAGCAATGGACGGCCTTTGGCGAGGGTGGCAAGTATCGTCTCGTGAAGGATGATGCCGTGAACATGCGCTATTCACAGGAGATCAGTGCAGGAAAGACCGAGGCAGGCATCTTCCAAGGTCCGCTGGACGTTGATGGCGATTACCTTGTAGGCTCCATCTATGCAAAAGGTAAGGGAGAGCTGATTGTCGGACTGCGCAGTACGAAAGGCAATATTATCGCCCGCCAGTCATTTAAGGTGAGCAAGGAGTGGAAGAAATATGAATTTACGCTCGATCCCCAGACGATCGAAGGCAGCGATGGTCATACTAGAATCTTCACGGAAAGATTCCCGGTACCCGGTTCCCTTGAAGAAGTCGCCGATTCTCTAGGCGTAAAGCTTGCCGAGAGGATCACCAAGTATAGCTGCGACTGCGACTTCGTCATCATGGTCAAGAACGGAACGGTACAGGTCGATATGGCTACCATGACCACTCAGACGGGTAAGAATCTGGGTGGATTCCGTCCCGACATCCTGAAGGCCGTAAAGGAACTGCATCCCACTTGTCTGCGTTGGCCAGGTGGCGGCTATGTGGCACAGTATGACTGGCGGTGGGGCATTGGTCCGCAAGAGAATCGCGAGCGTTGGGCACACTGGATGTGGATGGACTACGATCAGAACTGCTTCGGAACAGATGAGTTCATCCGTTTCTGCCGTGAGATCAATTCCGAGCCTATCATCGTGGTGAGTGTCAGGTTTGAACGTCCGGCTGAGGAATACGATAGCATCCTACAGAATGCGGTTAACTGGGTGCGCTACTGCAATGCTCCCGCTACTGATGAATGGGGTGCGAAGCGTGCTGCAAACGGACATCCGGAACCATACAACGTGAAATACTGGGAGATTGACAATGAGATGTGGGAGATGGGTATCGACCGCTATGAGAAGTGTGTGCGTGATTTCAGTACAGCAATGCGCAAGATAGACCCGAGCATCAAGATAATCGCTTGTGGCGGATTCCAGGAGGATGAGCAGTTCATCAAGCGCAGCGGCAACTACTTTGACTATCTCAGCCTACACCACTATGAGCAGCAAGGCGGTTACGCAACCGGTCCTGTGCGTTTAGGGCAGCAGTACGACCGCTATGCGAAGATGATTGCCGATGGACCGAATCCGAACATTAAACTGTTTATCTCTGAATGGAACCTGAACAGCATCGACTGGCGCACAGGTCTGTTTGCAGGTGGATTCCTCAACATGTGTGAGGCACGTGATGTGGTGGCTATGGGTGCTGCTGCGTTATTCCTACGCCGTACCGATTCGCCCGACTGGAACAACGCGTTCATCAACTTCGACTATAAAGACCTGTTCAAGGCACCCAACTGTCAGGTGACAGAATTGTGGTACGATCACTTCTCGAAGTACCGTCTGGCCTATAGCGGAGAAACAGGCAATCTGAGTATCAGCACCACGCTGTCGGAGAATGGGGCGGACGTGATTGTGAAGGTGGTGAACCCCACTGATCAGAGTGCCACCCTGCGCATCAAAGGTGATTGGAATGAGGCGAAGGGTGCTGAGTTCGAGTACTATGCTCCAGGTTCGCTTACCGTTGCAAACAGCATGGAGAACAAGAATGCGGTAGCACTCAAGCAAGCTACGGGTAGGATAGATGGAAATGATGTGGTGCTCTCTGTTCCCGCTCTGTCGGCTGGTGTACTGACCATTCAGAAAAAGTAAGAGCGTAAGGGGTTTGGACGAAAAAGAAGGATGGTGACTCGACATGTCACACATCCTTCTTCTGTTTTTATATCAAAGCTTTCGCCTTAAAGTCCGAACAAACGGCTGAGACCGCCATCTACGCCACTGAAACCCATGAAGGCCATAGCCAACAAGCCTGCAGTGATGAGGGCGATAGGCATACCGTCGAACAACTTTGGTACCCTTGAGAACTGAAGTTGCTCGCGTAAGCCTGCAAATACAACCATTGCGAGGGCAAAGCCGAGAGCGGTTGAGAATGCATAAACGATTCCCTGAAGCAGGTCGTAGTCCTTCTGAATCACCAGAATGGCTACACCGAGGATGCAGCAGTTGGTGGTGATGAGTGGGAGGAACACACCTAATGCCTGATAGAGGCTAGGCGATACTTTCTTCAGGATGATCTCTACCATCTGTACCAAAGCGGCAATCACAAGTATGAAGGCGATGGTCTGGAGGTATGCAAGTCCGTTAGGGTTGAGTACGTAGTGCTGGATGAGGTATGTCACGATGGTGGCAAGTACGAGCACGAACGTTACGGCTGCACCCATTCCTGATGCGGTAGATACTTTCTTCGACACTCCAAGGAACGGACAGATGCCGAGGAACTGTGACAACACGATGTTGTTCACGAATATTGCGGTAATAAATATCAGTACGTATTCCATAATTATGCCTTTCTAAGTTTATTGACTACTGCGATGAGATAGCCGAGGGCGATAAACGCACCTGGGGCAAGTACGAAGAGGAGCATGCCGTAGCTTTCGCCCTGAAGGGTGAATCCGAAGATGGCTCCTGTGCCGAGGAATTCACGCACGGCTCCCAGAAGAGTGAGTGCGAGGGTGAATCCGATACCGATTCCGATACCGTCGCAGATGCTGGCTATCGGGTTGTTCTTCGCTGCAAATGCCTCAGCACGACCGAGGATGATACAGTTGACCACGATGAGTGGGATGAACAATCCGAGGGTTGCATAGATGTCGGGCACATAGGCCTGCATCACCATCTGCAGGATGGTCACCAGCGAAGCGATGACAACGATGTAGGATGGTATGCGCACCATATCGGGTATCAGGTTCTTGATGAGCGATATGATGAAGTTCGAGAGTATGAGCACGAACATGGTGGCAAGTCCCATCGACATACCGTTAATGGCACTTGAGGTCGTACCGAGGGTTGGGCACATACCGAGGAGAAGTACGAAGGTAGGATTCTCCTTTACGATTCCGTTGAGGATTACTTTGAAGTTATTCATTGTTGGTTCCTCCTTTCTCTGTTGCTGATGTTGTGGCGTCAGTACCGCCTTGTTGCTTGATTAGTTCGTCGTAGGCATTCTGTACGGCAAGCAGGAATGCGCGTGAGGTGATGGTGGATGCTGTAATGGCATCGATGTCGCCTCCGTCCTTGCTGACGGTGAAGTTTGCCTGACCTGGGTTCTTGCCTGTGATGTCACCCTTTTGACCCTTTTGGAACCATTCTGAAGCTTTCGCTCCAAGTCCAGGGGTTTCTGAGTGCTCAAGGATGGTATAGCCCAGTACGGTACCTTCCTTATCGAATCCGACAAGCACTTTCAGCGCTCCTCCGAATCCGTTGGTTGTGCTCTGGATGGCTGTACCGAGGTCGGACTTGTACAGGGTGTAGTCGCCCACTTCTTCGGTTGTGTATTCGAAGTCGGTGTTGAGGTCTACTCCCATCACTTGTTTGACACCTTTGGCAAGGTTCTCTGCCTTGATCTTCTCTATCTGGCTCGATGTAGCATAATTGACTGCTGCCAATGCTGCACCTGCTACAATGGTGATGACGGTCAGTACCGCTACCATGTTTATGAGTGATGATTTAAGCTTTTTCATTTCTTGACTACCTCCCCGAATCGCTTTGGTTTACAATAGTTATTAATAAGAGGTGTGAATGCGTTCATGATGAGGATGGCGAACGACATACCTTCGGGATAGGCTCCCCAAGTACGTATCACCATCGTCAGGAATCCGATAGCCACACCATAAATCAACTGACCCTTTGGCGTCATAGGTGAGGTGACATAGTCAGTAGCCATGAATACTGCTCCCAGCAACAGACCTCCGCTCAGCAGTTCGTACTGTGGTGCTACGTAGGTGGTTGGGTTGGCCAGATAGAGCAGGCCTGAGAAGATGGCTACAGTAACCAGAATGGACACAGGGATGTGCCAAGTGATGATGCGCTTCACCAACATGTAAACCAATCCGATGAGGATAGCGATTGCGCAAACTTCACCAAGACATCCACCTGTGTTACCGATGAGCATGTCTGTGAGTGAGTTGCCGAGGTCGCTTACCGATGCCTCACCTTTGGCAATCAGTTTCATGGTTGCAAGTGGAGTTGCACCTGTGGTTGCGTCTAGGTTCATGAATCCTTGTCCTGGCAGAGGCCATGTGGTCATCTGTACAGGGAACGAGATGAGGAGGAATGCACGTCCTGCGAGGGCAGGGTTGAAGAGGTTGCATCCCAATCCTCCGAAGGTCATCTTTACGACTCCGATAGCGAACAAGGCTCCGATAACTACAATCCACAGTGGAATGTTTGAAGGGAGGTTGAACGCAAGCAGGATACCCGTAAGGATGGCAGAGCCGTCTGTGACAGTTGGACGTGGATTCTTCAACATGTATTTGTTGATTGCCCATTCAAAGAACACACACGATGCAACCGAAACGGCAGTCACCGCGATGGCTCCAAGGCCAAAGAAATAGAATGAGCAAAGAAGGGCAGGGACGAGTGCGATGCACACCCCATACATATTCTTCTTTACGCTGTCGCCTCCATGAACATGTGGCGACAAGGATATTGTGAGTTTATTTGCCATATTACTTCGCGTTTCTTGATCTGATGATTCCCATTACTGTTGATTTGCCTAAACGGATATAGTCGAGCAGCGGACGGTTTGAAGGACAAGTGAACTGGCATGAGCCGCATTCGATGCAGCTGACCACGTCTTCCTTCTCCGAACGTTCCCAATCTTGTAGTTCGGCAAGTTTTGACAGGAGGTAAGGCTCCAATCCCATCGGACAGGCACTTACACACTTGGCACAGCGAATACAAGGCTGGACTTCTCCACGCTTGGCTTCTTTCTCGTTCATGATGAGTACACCTGATGAACCTTTGCAGATAGGTACATCGGTATTCAGAAGTGCTTTACCCATCATCGGACCGCCACCAATCACCTTACCTGTATCTTCGGGCAGACCACCACATGCATCGATGAGCTGACTCATAGGTGTACCCATACGGGTGAGGAAGTTGCTTGGATGTGCCAGACTCTTTCCTGTTACTGTGACGATACGTTCGAAGAGAGGCTTGTTCTTCATCACAGCTTCATAGACAGCGAAGGCTGTACCTACGTTTTGGATGATGGCTCCTACGCTGACAGGCAGGGCTGGGGGAGCAGGTACTTGGCGTCTTACGACTGCGTCAATCAGTTGTTTCTCGCCTCCTTGTGGATATTTCACCTTCAGCGGTACTACCTCGATTTCGGGATATGCTTTCGCTTTCTCCTGCATCAACTTGATAGCGTCAGGTTTGTTGTTCTCAATTCCTATGAATCCTTTCTTCACATCGACAGCTTTCATTAGGAGTGTCAGACCTACGATGATTTCGTCAGCATGCTCGAGCATCAGGCGATGGTCGGCAGTGAGGTAAGGTTCGCACTCTACGGCATTGATGATGACCCACTCGGGTTTGCTGCCTGGAGGAGGCAATAGTTTCACGTGGCAGGGGAAGCAAGCGCCACCCATTCCCACGATGCCGGCTTTCTGAATCTTGTCGATGATATCCTTGCTGGTCAACTCAGGACGGTCGGCAAGGGTAACGAGGTCGGTCGAGCGGTCGATACTCTCTTCCCACTCATCGCCCTCTACGGTAATGAATACGGCTGGTTTCTTGTAACCGCTTGCCTCAATAATCGTATCAACTTTCAGTACAGTTCCTGATACGGATGAGAAGATAGGAGCGGACACGAATCCACCTGCTTCGGCAATCATCTGTCCCACTTTCACCTTATCGCCTTTCTGCACGATAGGCTTTGCGGGAGCACCGATATGCTGTCCCATAGGGAACACAGCAATCTTTGGCAGTTCAGCAACTTTTATTGGCTCGGCTGCTGACAATTTATTCTCTGCGGGATGTACTCCACCTATTCTAAATGTCTTCATGCTTTCTTTGTTTTAAGTCCCAATAATATTTGCTGTGACGGCATCAGAGGTGCGTCGTAACTATGTTCGATATTCTCTACTGCAGTATCTGCAGCTTTACTTTCGCTACGTACCAAATCGACTGTTCCTGCGAGCATGTATTGCTGTGATGGCAGCAATGGAGCGTCGAACTTCAGCTCGATTGGTTTGTCGTAAGGACGGGTGTTGGTGTTCTTAGCTGCAGGAGCTGCACTCTCAGTTGCAGGAGTTGCAGCAGCTGTGCTGGCAGCGGGTTTGGCAGCAGGAGCAGCAGGTTTCTTGATTTCCTTACGAGGTTCACCCAACATGATGATACATGCCTTTGGACAAGCCTCTTCACAGGCACGACAAGAGATACACTTCTCTGCATCGATATACGAGAGGTTGTTCTCTACCGTGATGGCTTCTGCACCACATACGTTCTTACACTTGCCGCATCCGATACATGAAGCGGCACATACCTTGTTGGCTACGGCTCCCTTGTCCTTGTTCATACAAGTGACCACCATACCTTGCTTCTGCTCATCAACCTGACGGATTTCGATGATGGTACGTGGACAAGCCTTTGCACAAGCACCACAGGCCGTACACTTCGTGCGGTCAACTTCGGGCAGACCTGTTGCTGGGTTAATCTTGATGGCATCGAACTGGCAGGCAGCTACACAGTCGCCACAACCCAGACAGCCATACTGACAACCCGTCTCGCCTTGAGCGGTTGTGTTGGCGATACGGCAATTCTTCACTCCGTCGTATTCTACGACTCTTGGACGATTCTCGCAAGTACCATTACAACGAACAACAGCTACCTTGGGTGCACTCACGGCGGCTTCCATACCAAGGATGGCTGCCACCTTGTTCATGCACTCCTGACCACCTACGGGACATGAAAGCCCTTCGAGCGAACCTTGGTCAGCAGCTTTGACACAAGCTGCAGCCATTCCGCCACATCCAGGGAATCCACAACCACCGCAGTTGGCACCAGGCAATGCTTCCTGTACCTGACCGATGCGAGGATCTTCTTTTACTGCAAATTTCTTGGCTGTGCCCCAAAGCACCAATGCTGCAATCAGACCGATTGCACCAAGAACGCATACAGCAATTAGGATTACATTTGTCATAATTATAATAAGTTTTTACACGAATTTTCGCTCTATCCAGAATTCAAACTGCTTACTCAGAACTCCGTTCATCAAGTGTAATGTTAGATAATAGATTGTCAGGAGTGCCACCATGATGCCGATAGCCAGCAATTCGTTCATGTGCAACAAGCCGATTGCACAGAACAGCCAAACGACGATGACGACGAGGGGAACGACAAACGCCAGAATGACTGCGTTGCGACCTATTGCCATCGATCCATAGACCATCACCTGTTCACCAACAGCATAGTCCTGCCCGTTCGAGCGGCATTCGATGATTTTCTCCTTACTCTCAGAACTGTGACACAACGCTTTCGCTTCGCAAGCGCTGCAAGCTGATGCCTGCAAGATGCGTATGCGTACCTTCCCATCGCTAACGCTTTCAACCTTGCCGCTATGTTCAATTCTGTTTTTCATTCTGCAAAGATACGAAATATTTACCAAAGCTAATTTACAATTTACGTTTTTCTTTACAAAATGCGTGAGATTGTGCATAAAAATACTATGTTTTTGCCTCTTTTGTAACTGAAGAACTCCTTCTCAGCGGTTAATGCGCTTTTTTGTTTCCCCTAAGGGAAAATTTTGCAGCCCCTAGGGGTAACAAATTTTTCCCTTAAGGATTTCCCGTTTTCTCCAATCCTTTTTTATGTTTTTTAGCATATTTTTAATTAAACCAACAGGGGGGATGTGCGTCTAACTAATAACTTTGCATTAATTAATTAATGAGTAATTACAATCTATTCAGCATGAAAAAGATACTTGTGCTACTATGTTGTTGTGCTTGTCATTTGATGATGAGTGCTGCAGGTTTGTCCGTAACGAATTTGAGAGTCGATGGTCAATTGTGTCCTTTAGGAATAGGACAGGAACAGCCGATTTTTACTTGGACAGTTGAGGATGGAGGACTGAAAGGTGTGAAACAGCAGTCGTTCCGAGTTGATGTGTACAGCAATCCTCGTTGTTCGAAACGAGTGTGGACTTCACGTAATCAGATGGGGTCTAATAGTTGGACGTTAGGTCCGGAACTTGATTGCGATGGTACGATTTACTATTGGCGTGTGACCGCATGGGACAATAAGGGTCGTCAATGTATTTCCAAAATATCGAGCTTTATCATGGGTATGAAAGACCTCGGATGGAGCGATGCGAAATGGCTGAAAGGCAATCGTCAGGACTTCGAGCGCCAGGATGGTGCTACGGTGCTTCGTAAGCAGTTCGAGGTGCCGGGGAAGAAAATTCTCAAGGCTCGTCTTTTTGCTTCCGCCCTGGGAGTGTTCGATGTGTATATGAATGGTCAGCGTTTGGGACGTGAGGACCAAGACGGCAAGTATGTCTATGATGAGTTGAAAGCCGGATGTGTCGACTATCGGACGGTAGTGCCCTATATGACGTTCGATGTGACAGACATCATAAAGAAAGGAAATAACGTGGTAGGTGCTCAGCTCACCAACGGATGGTGGAGCGGCGATATTGCTGCCAATATCTACAACAAGCCCGATCTCGCTTTCATGGCGAAAATCTATATCATGTTTACCGATAGTACCGAAACAGCTTATGTGACGGACAATACGTGGCAGGTGAACAACTGTGGACCTGTGCGTTATGGCGACCTCTATCATGGAGAAACCTACGATGCCCGTCTTAACTATGCTTGGACGAAAGTGGGCGACAGTTCGTCGGGTTGGAAACCAGCAGAGCTATATCAGGGTAAGGTTGACTCAATAAGTGCTCTCTACGGACCTACAGTCATGATTCGTCCTGAGTACGAGCAGACGGTAAAGAAGGTGACGGTGTGGGAAGGTACCAAGCAGACAGGAACGACTTATGGCGAAATCAACATCAAGTCGAATCCTACGCTTGACGGCAAGAAAGGTTTCGTGTTGCACAAAGGCGAAACAGCCATTTTCGACCTCGGACAGAATATTGTGGGTTGGCCGGAGATTACCGTAAGCGGCAATTCTGGAGCAGAAATCACCTGTCACTTTGGTGAGGCTCTCAACGATAACGGTAGCGAAGATCATGTGAACGACGGACCTGCGGGTAGTGTTTACCTTAAGAATCTGCGGACAGCCAAAGCTACCCTGCGTTATATCCTTGCAGGTGACGCCAAGGGCGAGACCTATCACCCATCACAGACCTTCTTCGGATTCCGCTATGTCAGCATGACTGCATCGGAGGATGTGACCATCATCAACCTCAAGGGTCAGGTCGTAGGGTCAGATCTCTATGAGTACGGCACATTCGAATGTAGTGATGCGAGCGTCAACCAGCTATATAATAATATTAGGTGGAGTGCTCGTGGCAATTTCCTCAGTATCCCAACTGATTGCCCACAGCGCGACGAGCGACTGGGATGGACGGGTGACACACAGATATTCTCACGTGCTGCATGCTACACAGCTGACATGCGTACTTTCTATCGCAAGTGGATGCGCGACCTTCGTGCCACACAACGCGAAGATGGAGCTGTGCCCGATGTAGCACCACTCGGACGATATGGCAGTTATGGTAATGCCGGATGGGGTGATGCGCTCGTCATCGTACCTTGGAGCGTCTATTCTATGTACGACGATAAAGATATCCTCGACGAGAATTACGAAGCCATGAAGCTTTATATGACTTGGCTCCAGTCGAATATCGACGACAACTTCTCGTTCAATGGAGCTGGTACCGATTATGGCGACTGGCTTGCTTACGAGGAACTCGATCCCCGCTACGTCAGCGTATGCTACTATGCCTATGTTGCCGACCTCATGGCACGCATCAGTATCATTCTCGGTAAGGAAGAAGAACCCGACCAGTATAACGCACTTGCAAGTGCTATCCGTGAGGAATTCCGCAAGCGATATGTCATCGGACATCATCTGACGTTGAAGACCCAGACGGCTTATGTGCTGGCACTTCATTTCAATATGCTCGAAGACGATATCGACTACGAGAATGCCAAGAAGGAGTTGCGCGAGAAGATTGTCAGCAATGGTTACAAACTCACAACCGGATTCATCGGAACGGCTTACATCTGCCCGACACTCTCCGAGTACGATATGAACGATTTGGCCTACGACCTGCTTCTGCAGCGTGAATGTCCAAGCTGGCTCTACGAAGTCGGAGCAGGCGCCACAACGGTATGGGAGCGCTGGGATTCCTTCAAGACAGGCGAGGGATTCAACAAGCATGAGTGGAACATGAACTCGCAAAACCACTATGCTAACGGAGTGATTGCCGAGTGGCTCTATCGCGATATGCTTGGTATGGGAACCGATTACGAAGATGCTGGATTCCATCACATCATCCTTGCTCCGAAGCCCGATATGCGCTCTGAGAGCGAACTGCCTGAGGGACAGAAACGTATCGATTGGGCTCGAGGAAGCATCATGACGCCATACGGACTCTTCTCATCAGAGTGGCGACGCGAGAAGGACGGAAAGATTCACTACACGTTCGAGATTCCGTTCAACTGTAAAGCTACCTTCTATCAGCCACAACCCGATGGTACTACGAAGGAACTCGAGGTGGAGACAGGTAAGTGGTCCTTCTGAGAATATCAGATTCAAACCTTCAGACTTTGCTGTTTTAGTAAGTCGATTCACAATAAAGGGCAGACACATCAACGTCTGCTCTTTTTGTATTGTATAACAAACATTAATGATAAGCGAAAGACCATTTCGTGAAAGTTATGAAGAAAAACACGATGAATTTCTAAATCTCTAAACACTAAACATTCAACTCTAAACTATTTTTCTTACCTTTGCATCATCATCAAACAGAATTGTATCATCGTATAACGTATATTGAAAATGAGAAAATATTATTGGCTGTTATGCCTTTTGGGTTTTCTGAATGTGGCGGATGCTTTGGCTGATTCCATACGAGTTCGACCATGTAGGCCCGTCAACTATCAACTGTCAGCTCTCAACTCGAAGAGTCGTAGGGCACTTTCTTCTTTCAACTACCAGCTCTCCACTTCCAATCCTTACATCGGCGACCGCCGACAGCTGGTGGTGCTTGTGTCGTTTAGCGACCAGACATTCGAGCAAGACGACCCTCTGCCCATGTGGAATCGAATCTTCAACGAGGAGCATTACACAGAAGCGCCCTACTACGGATCTGTCCACGATTATTTCTACGACCAGAGTTATGGTCAGTTCCGCCTCACGTTCGACTTGTGCTGGATCAAGCTCGAGGAATCGTGCGCCAAATACAGGAGTACCTCTTATGATGACGAGAACTCGCAGTATCTGGTTGACGATATTGTGACTGCTTTGACCGAACGTGATACCGACTGGAGTCTCTACGACTGGGACGGCGATAGCTATGTTGACCAGCTGCTTATCGTCTATGCTGGGCTTGGCATGAACGACGGTGGAGGCTCGAACACCATCTGGCCCCATCAATGGTGGATGACCGAGCATCAGGATAGCGATGGCAACAAACGCGACGCGCTGACCGTTTATCATGATGGCAAGCCATATAAGATCGACTGCTATTGCTGTGTGCAAGAGCGAACGAAGAAAACCGACAGCAGCACGTTCGGCACCCTCTGTCACGAGTACAGCCATTGTTTCGGACTGCCCGACTTCTATGATTACTCAAAATCCTACGTCAACTCATGGGATCTGATGGATTACGGCAACTACACCGGAAACGGGTTCCATCCCGTCGGTTATTCGGCTCACGAGCGCATGCTGATGGGATGGCTCACTCCCGTCGAACTGACCGAACCCGCCATCATCACAGATATGCCCTCTACGAGCACTCATCCCGTCTGTTACATCATACGCAACGATGCCAACACGGACGAGTATTATATGGTGGAGAATCGACAGCAGACCAGTTGGGACACCGGCCTGCCAGGCAGCGGCATCGTCGTCTTCCATGTGGTCTTCGACTCGCACGAATGGAAATTCGGTTCGGTCAACAACGCTTCCATTCAGCGTTACACCATCTTCCCCGCAAACAACAAAACCAACACCAAGTACGAATCGGGTTGGGCATATCCCTATGAGCAGAACGACTCGCTGACCAATTACTCGGCTCCTGCTTCCACGCTCTATTATGCCAATACCGACAGCACGAAACTCATGTCGAAGCCTCTGCGAGCGATGAATGTGAAAGACGGATTGGCTTCGTTCTGTTTCATGGATGCCGATCCCTCTTCACACGTTGAGGAACTCTCAACCCTCAACTCTCAACTCTCTACTCTCTACGACCTCACGGGTCGTCCTGTCACCCCTCGCGTCGAACGAGGCACTCGCCCTCTACCTCGAGGCATCTATATCTCCGAAGGCAAAAAGATTTTGGTGAAGTAATTTATATCAGATTAGCCAAACTCAACGTGAATAATATTCTCTTTTGGATTTGAGAATCTTCATTGTTCCAATGTTGCATTCTCAAATCCAAAAGAGAATCTTCATTGTTCTAATGTTATATTCTCAAATCCAAAAGAGAATCTTCATTGTTCCAATGTTGCATTCTCAAATCTAAAAGAGAATCTACATTGTTCTAATGTTATATTCTCAAATCCAAAAGAGAATCTACATTGTTCCAATGTTGCATTCTCAAATCAAAAAGAGAATCTACATTGTTCCAATGTTGTATTCTTAAATCAAAAAGAGAATCTACATTGTTCCAATGTTGTATTCTTAATTGAGATTTTGAATAGATATTATGATTGAATCATATCCTCTTTTTGTAATTTTGCATTAAAAATCGTATGTTTATTGGTGAAAAGTTTGGCAGTGTTTTCATTTTTCCTTAACTTTGCGATGAAAACCAGAAGATTATGAGAAAAGGTAATGCTTGGAAGCACAGAAACGACCGACCGTATTTCCGGACGAAGCGTATTGTTGAGAAACGCGAGTTGAAGAGCACTCCTCAGTACACGCTCGACGACTTGTACATCTCGCCGTTCACTCGCCGCGTGCGGTACGACGAAGACGGACGCAAATATTACGTCAACATCGAGCGCAACACTTCGCCCACGGGCATCCACGTGATGGACGACTTCTTGCGCTACATGGCTGATGGCGGTTCCGACGTTGGTACATTTGTCAATCGCCACGGCATCCATACCGACGAGCTTGCCGCCCTGCTCTTCATCCTCACCGGCATGAAGGGCGCGCTCTTTCGCCAGCAGTATCAGGCTCGACTTGCCGACGACCTGCTGCGCTACACCGACCTGTCGCTTGCGGAAGTGGCACGCCGCTCGGGCATCGGTTCGCAAATCAACCTCTATCAGGTCTTGCGACGCGACTGCAACATGTCGGGTACCGAGCGCCGCCGTTTTCTCCGTCAGGAGGGCGACTTGGGACGCTTCGTATTCTAATTTCGATGAAACATCAATCATTCGTACATCCTCATATCGTAAACGATGTATACCACCCGTAACATACCCAACACGCGAATCGAAGTGGCAGATGCTTTGAGAGGTATTGCTGTGGCTGGCATCATTCTCTATCATGCGGTTGAGCACTTCGACGTCTTTACCCACGAACCGATTACGTACACCCTTCCGTGCGACCAAACGGTTGCCGATGTGCTTGCCTGGCTCTTCTCGGGGAAGATGTATGGCATCTTTGCCATGCTGTTCGGTCTGAGTTTCTTCATCATGAACGACAATCAGCAGCAGCAACATCACAACTTCTCCGCCCGTTTCGCATGGCGCATGTGTCTGCTGTTCATTTTCGGACTGATCAACGTAGCCTTTTACGATGGCGACATCCTGATGCTCTATGCCGTTTACGGCCTGATGCTCATCCCCATCAGCTATCTTCCGTCCAGTGCCGTCTGGTGCATCATCATCCTGCTTGCCATTCAGCCTGTGGAGCTGTTCTGCCTGCTGACGGGCACCACAATCGACCATACCCGACTCTTCGATATTTATGGTCAGACCATCGCTGTCCACGAGCATGGTACGTTTTGGGAGAATGTCGCGAACAACCTGCGCTATGGCTTCGAACTGAACCTCCGATACAACATCTACAGCGGCCGACTCACCCAACTCCTCTGCCTCTTTATACTCGGTATGCAGCTGGGTCGCCAGCGTTTGTTCTACAACGAAGGTCGTCACTTGAAGACGTGGCATACCATTCTGGGCATCTCGCTCTTTATCGTTATCGTCGTGAGCATCTTCCAACTCTCACCTGTCACCTCTCACCTCTCAACTGTCACCTCTCAACTCCTCTTCGGTTGGCTGAAGCCCATCTATAACCTCATCATCCTTCTGATGATAGTTTCAGCGGTAGTTTCTGCCTGGTATGCCTTCAGTGGCGTTCGCAAGGTGCTCCACCATCTCTGCGTCTTTGGGCGCATGAGTCTCACCAACTACCTGCTCCAATCCATTATCGGTTGCGCCCTCTTCTACGGCTATGGTCTCGCTCTCTATCGCCATCTAGGAGTCACCTATGCCGTGATGGTAGGTCTGGGAATGGTCATCGTTCAATACGCTTTCTGCCGATTCTGGTTCAGCAATCACCAACGCGGTCCGTTCGAAGCCTTATGGCGGAAACTCACTTGGCTGGGCGCGGTCAACTAATCAACCGACATAAGTTTCCATCCTTCAATCCTTTATTTTTTCAATTTTTCAATGAAACCAGTCTCCATCCGTTTGCTCAATCAACAACTTGTTGCACCTCAGTTCCACGATCCTGCTGAGGTGGTAAGCTACATGGGAGCCATTCAGGCACAGGAATACCGTCTCATGCGATGGGCTGTCGAGATGCGTACAACAAACCCCTCGGCACAGAGCTTCAAGCGCGCTTTCGATGATGGGCGAATCATCCGTCTGCACCTGATGCGTGGCACTTGGCAGTTGGTGGCTGCCGACGATTACTGGCCATTCATTCATCTCTGCAGCCCTAAAGCGATTGCTGTCACAAAAGGATGGATGAGCAGCAACAAAATCTCTATTCCAGACGATGAACTCATGCGTGTGAGGGACATTCTATCCCAGACAACTTCCGACAAGGTGAGTGTGACGAAAGAGGACTTCGTGCATGCTTTAGCGAAGAAAGATATTCGTATGGACGACCATCGCCTGTCGTATCATATCCGTATGGCAGAGATGACAGGAACCCTCTGTAGCGGCGACCTGCTGCCGCTAAAAGCCACCTATGCGCTCACTGCCCAAAAGGTTCAGCCACGACCCGTTCATATCGATCGTGATGAGGCTTTGAATCGTTTCACCCGCAAATATTTCCAAACCCACCAACCTGCCACGTTGGAGGATTTCGTGTGGTGGTCGGGCTTGAACATCAGCGACTGCCGAAGGGGCATCGAATCTTTGGGAAATCAAATCCATGTAGAGAGTTATAAAGGACGTGACTTCTACCTTACCGACAATTGTCGCACTCGTGGCGTTCGTAGCGGACGCTATCTCCTGATACCGCCCTACGATGAATACCTTATCGGTTATAAGAGTCGCGACATTGTTCTCATGCCCCAGCATAAACATAATGCCCACAACAATAGCGGCATCTTCCAGCCAATCATTGCTTACGACGGAATCGTTTGTGGCAACTGGAGCCCCTTCCGTCCCGATCCGCAACCCACATTCTTTTTAGGCGAACACAACGAGACGAGTTGGCAGCATGAATGGGCAAGATATCAGCGGGCAATGAAATTTTTTTAAAGTCTGACGTCACCTTTTGTCCTTCCCGATTGTTATATGAGTGACCAAGGTCGGAAAAGAACAGAAGTATAACAATAAAAACAGAAAAGAAAATGGGACATTTAGAAATTACCGCATTAATGTCGCTCTTAATTCCACTCGGATGTGGATGTATTCTTCCAATCTTTGCCATTTGGATGGGCATACGTAAAGAAATGAACGAGTCGAAGAACCGTACGCAGGTTTTATTATCAGCCATCGAGAAGAATCCGGATGTGGACATCGAGGAACTGATGGCGAAAATCTCACCAAAGAAGAAACTGTTGAAAGAAAAGCTGCTGAACAAACTGCTCGCTGGCTGCATCACCGCCTTCCTTGGTATTGGATTTTTAGGCTACGCTGCGTGTATAGGTTATGGGGGCGGTGAGAGCCCTAAAAGCATCTACCTCTTCACTTTAGTTGGTATTATACTTTTAGGTGTAGGTATCTCACTGTTCATCAACTACTTTATCGGCAAGAAAATGCTCGCCAAGGAGATTGAGGCAGAAGAGAAAAAGTTAAGTACACAGGGCAAGTGACACGCGAGGAATTCATAGCACAGGTGGAGCGTGAGCAGGAGGCACTACGAGGTTTCTTGCTCGCCCTCTGTTGTGGCAAGAAAGACGATGCCGACGACCTTGCTCAGGATGCGCTGGTGAAGGCCTATCTCTCGTGTGCTGGCTATCAGGACAAGGGGCGCTTCCGCTCGTGGCTCTTCAAGATTGCCCACAACACCTTTCTCAACCACCGTGCGAGCATGCGTACGATGACGAGTATCGAGGAAGCACGCTTGGTTGTCAGCAACACTTCTGCCGACTCCGCCTTCCAACATCAGGACCTCTATCTTGCCCTGAGCACCTTACCCCCAAAGGAACGTTCATCCATCACCCTGTTCTACCTCAGCGGATACAGCATTAAGGAGATAGCAGCCATCACCGAAACCTCGGAAGATGCCGTCAAGAAGCAGCTCTCACGTGGACGAGACAAACTGAGAGAGCAATTGACCATTGACCATTGAACATTGAAAAGAATTATGGAAAAAGATAAAACAATAGAGGCTTTGTTCCTCGCACAGAAACCTACATTCGATGATAGTGCCGACTTTATGGCAGCACTCAACAAACGTCTGGATGCTGTAGAATACGTCAGGCAGCATCAGGAAGCCACTATTCGTCGCTATCGTATGGCAATGGTTGCAGCCTTTGTCGTGGGTATTCTCGTCGGAGGATTCGCTGTAGGTTATCTGTTGCTTACACCAATCAACACCCCTCTCTTTACCTTCGATGAGCAGAAAGGATTCTGGTTGTGGCTCTCCGAAAACTCCCGCCTGATTGCTACCACCATCCTCTCCCTGTTGATGACGGTAGGTATCGTCAGCATTTTCATCAACATCCAAGACATCTACCGTATGAAAGGAAAAGGTGTTGCGCTTAAATAGGAGGTGAAAACAGAAACTATGCCATTGATGAGAGATTCAGCGCATACTGGACAGGGGAGGGGGAAATGGAAAAACGGTAGGTTGCAAATTGAAAATGATGGAATTATGCAGAAAATAGTAAATTGTAAGGCGTGGAATCGTAAATAATTGCTATCTTTGCAGTGGATTTGAAAAGAGTGTGGCTATTGGCCGCACGAATCCTGAAATAAAACTAAACCGAATTAAAACCAAACCAAGTATGAGCGACAAACAAAAAAGATTCTTCCTCAGTGAAGACGAAATTCCACGCCAGTGGTACAACATTCAGGCTGATATGGTGACAAAACCGTTACCTCCTCTCCATCCCGCAACTCATCAGCCTCTGAATGCAGAGGATCTGTATCCTATTTTTGCGAAAGAGTTGTGCCACCAAGAACTCGATAAGGAGCATCAATGGATTGACATTCCAGATGAGGTGCGCGACATGTATAAATACTACCGCTCTACGCCGCTCGTTCGTGCATACGGATTGGAGCAGGCGCTGGGCACTCCTGCACATATCTATTTCAAGAACGAGAGTGTGAGCCCTGTAGGTTCGCACAAACTCAACTCGGCGCTTGCGCAGGCTTACTACTGCAAGCAGGAGGGAATCACCAACGTGACCACAGAGACGGGTGCCGGACAATGGGGTGCTGCCCTGTCGTATGCAGCAAAGGTGTTCGGACTTGAAGCAGCTGTCTATCAGGTGAAGATTTCGTACGAACAGAAGCCTTATCGCCGTAGCATCATGCAGACTTATGGTGCGCAGGTAACAGCTTCGCCTTCGATGTCAACCCGTGCCGGTAAGGATGTGCTGACTCGCGACCCAAACAATCAGGGTTCGCTCGGTACGGCCATCTCTGAGGCTTTGGAACTGGCGATGATGACTCCAAACTGCAAGTATGTGTTGGGTTCGGTGCTCAACCACGTATCGCTCCATCAAACCGTAATCGGTCTTGAAGCAGAGAAACAGATGAAGATGGCGGGCGAGTATCCCGATATGGTGATTGCTTGCTTCGGTGGAGGTAGCAACTTCGGTGGTATCGCATTCCCATTCATGCGTCATAACATCAAGGACGGCAAGCATACACGCTTCATTGCTGCTGAACCTGCAAGCTGTCCGAAACTGACTCGTGGTGTGTTCCAGTATGACTTCGGCGACCTTTCTGGGCTTACTCCACTGTTGCCGATGTACACCCTCGGTCATAACTTCATGCCGGCAAACATCCATGCAGGCGGACTCCGCTATCATGGAGCAGGTATGATTATCTCGCAGTTGCTGAAGGACGGGTATATCGAACCAGTAGATATCGTTCAGAGCGAGTCGTTCAAGGCAGGACTCCTCTTTGCGAAGAGCGAAGGCATCATCCCTGCACCAGAGTCGTGTCATGCTATTGCTGCTACGATTCGTGAAGCAAACAAGTGCAAGGAAACGGGCGAGGAAAAAGTCATCCTGTTCAACCTTTCTGGTCACGGATTGATTGATATGACGGCTTACGACCAATATCTTGCAGGTTCGTTGCTCGACTTCGAGGTAACTGACGAGGAAGTGGCTAAGAACGTAGCAGAATTGGAGAAGATTATCTAATAAAACGGGTAAGATTATCTAGAAAATTGGAGAAGAGTATCTAGAAAATCGGATAAGATTACCAAAAAAAGTGTAGAAGAGGAGCAATTTACGACCTCTTGAACTCATAGACATGAAAAAGGCGGCACCCGATTGGATGTAGCCTTTTTGTAATGTATGCAATTTAGTAATGTATGCAATTTAGTAATGTATGCTATTTTGATATTGAATCGCTCAATCTTGACATAGTGGTCTGAACCGTATACTTTATGAGGTCACAGATTCCCTGCTTGTCAAGCGATTGTGAATAGCTGGCAACCGTTTCACTATCGAAGCGATAAACGATAGTCTTGTCGCCATCGTATGAGTAGTTAGGAAGCTCAGACTTCATGTTTTCATCCTCCTGATATGATTTCCATACCTGTGAAGCGAAACTCTTCGTAGGATAAATATAGGTAATTGCAATGGCTGTACACTTGCCGCTCTGGAATGCAGCCTCACCAATCATGGTCATCGTGCCCACTCCTTGGAAGTTGAAAGAGTCCTGATACTTGTAATAGTTGTCCTGAACTACTTCATTCTGGTTGTTACCACCATTACCACCATTGTTACCACCATTGTTACCGTTGTCGTCATCATCGCTTCCGCAAGCGGTGAATGTAAGTGTAGCTGCAAGAAGCATCATACACATGTACATAAATTTCTTCATAAGTCTTTAGTTTTTGTTATTAATAAAAGGGTTAAATATAATTCGTACGTAATGCGTTGCAAAGATACTAATTATTCCAGTTGTAATGTTAACTTTTCTGAAAAAAGTGTCGTTTAACACCATTTTTCATCTACTTTTGCGATGTTTTGGCTTAATTTGCACATTCTTTAGTTTTTTTTACTTACCTTTGCGATGACAATTACTAATTATTATCTAAACGATATGAAGAAAACAATTTCCATTATGATTGCAGCTTTGACAATTACTGCATGTACCAATCGTGAGAACCCGTTCCTCACAGAATGGAATACGCCTTATGGTATTCCTCCCTTTGACGAAATCCAAGTAGACGACTACATCCCTGCTATCAAAGAGGGTATAGTTCAACAGCAGAAGGAAATCAAGGCCATCACGATGAATCCCGATGCCCCTACCTTCGAAAACACGATCGCTCCTTATGAGCAATCGGGCGAAATACTTGCGAAAGTGTCAGGTGTGCTGTATAACATCACAGAAACCGACCGTACCGACGAACTCGATTCGGTGATGGAGTTGGCCATACCACTGATGACAGAACATAGCGACAACATCGCCTTCAACAAGCAACTGTATGAGCGTGTTGCTGCTATCTATAATGCCGACCAGAGTAACCTGACGCGTGAGCAGCAGATGGTGCTTAAGAAACATTATGAGTCGTTCGAACGGAGCGGCATCGGACTTCCTGAAGAGAAGCAGGCTCGTCTGCGCGAAATCAATACCGCAATAGCCGAGAAGACACAGAAAATCGGAAACAACATCCTGAGCGAAAGCAATGCATTCAAAGAGAAGTTCGGCATGAGTGTATCGGACTATCCCAATGCAATGACTACAACTGAGGATCGTGAGCTGAGAAAACAGATGTTCGAAGCATACACCATGCGCGGACATAACGGCAACGAGTTCGACAATCGTCAACTCATCATCGACGTGATGGGCCTCCGTATAGAGAAAGCTCAGATCATGGGCTACAATAATCCTGCAGAATATATACTTGAGCCGAAGATGGCGCACGATCCGCAAACCGTTGATACATTCCTCGATGGCATCATGGTGGCTGCTGTACGCAAAGCGAAGGAAGAAGTGTACGATATGCAGAAAGTGATGGACGAAGATGTGGCTGCAGGTAAATTGCCTGCTGGTAGCAAGATTGAACCTTGGGATTGGTGGTACTATGCAGAGAAGGTGAGAAAACTGAAATACGACCTCGACGAAGACCTCATCAAGCCTTATTTCAAGCTTGAGAACGTAGTAAACGGCATCTTCATCGCTGCTAAGACACTCTATGGAGTGAATATGGAGAAACTTGAAGGAGTCCCTGCTTATAATAAAGATAAGGTGACAACCTACAAGGTGACAGACGAGAAGGGTGAACTGCTGGGTATCTTCACGACTGACTATCTGCCTCGTTCAAGCAAGCGTGGAGGTGCATGGATGAACAACATCCGCGAACAGAAGGTTGATGCCGACGGAAAGATGGTGCGCCCAATCATCGTGAATGTGGGTAATCTCGAAGACTACCTCAATGTTGACGAAGTACAGACAGTGTTCCACGAGTTCGGACATGCGCTCCATGGATTGCTCACTCAGTGTCACTATCCAACTGTAAGCGGAACAAACGTAACACGCGACTTTGTTGAAATGTTCTCGCAATTCAATGAGAACTGGGCTTTCCAACCAGAACTGCTTGCTCAGTATGCAAAGAACGAGAAGGGTGAGGTCATCCCACAAGAATTGGTCGATAAAATCAACAACTCCCTGAAGTTCAACCAAGGATTCATGACGACAGAACTCTGTGCAGCCTCCATCCTCGATATGAAGTGGCACGAACTGGAAAGCGTTGAAGGGCTTGACATTGATACATTCGAGAAGGATGTGTGTGATAAGATGGGATTGATTCACGAAATCGTTCCTCGTTATCGTACCACTTACTTCAACCACATCTTCTCGAGCGGCTACAGCGCAGGATATTATGGCTATCTGTGGTCGGAAGTGCTTGACAAAGACGCCTTTTCAATCTTTGAGACCTCAGGAAATGTTTGGAATCTGGAATTAGCAAAGAAGTTCAAGGAGACATTCCTTGAGCGAGGTGGGGGTGAGGAACCAATGACGCTCTACAAGGAATTCGCAGGACGCGAACCCGATAACCATGCCTTCCTCGTAGGACGTGGATTGGAATAAGGGCACATAGGGCCTATGAGCCCTATTGGCCCCATTAGCCCCATCTCCCTAAAAGTGAGCAAATTCTCCTTCCGCCTCGAGCGTGAGGAGAATTTCTTTTTTCGAGACAGGATGAATAAATTGCATGGAGTGCGCCTGCAGGCTGATGCTGCCATCGGGGTTGCTGCGTTTAGCTCCGTACTTCAAGTCTCCCTTAATGGGACATCCTATAGCAGCAAGCTGGCAACGAATCTGATGATGACGACCCGTTTTCAGGTTGATTTCCAATAGATGATAATTGTCAGAATGGCCTAAGACACGATAATCTAACACAGCCCGTTTCGAATGGGGCACCTCGTGGTCGTAGGCATACGATTTGTTTTGTTGCTCATTGCGTACTAACCAATGAACAAGTGTTCCCTGCTGTTCTGCAGGGCAGTTTTTGGTGATGGCCCAATAAGTCTTGTGAACCTCTCCCTCTGCAAACATCTTGTTAAGACGTGCCAAAGCTTTACTGGTTCGGGCAAACATCACCAATCCGCTCACAGGACGGTCAAGCCTATGAACAACACCAAGGAAGACGTCACCTGGTTTGGCATACGCTTCCTTGATGTATTGTTTCACCGTTTCGCTTAAAGGCGTGTCGCCAGTCTTGTCACCTTGGACAATCTCGCCACTACGCTTTGATACAACGATGATGTGGTTATCTTCGTAAACGACTTCCATTACATGTTCATTCCGCCGTCAATCTGAATCACTTGTCCAGATACATAGCTTGACATATCTGACGCAAGGAACAGACATACGTTCGCAATGTCCTCAACCTGACCACCACGACGGAGTGGAATCTTCTTCATCCAATCAGCACGAATCTCTTCTGGCAATTGAGCCGTCATAGCTGTCTCAATGAATCCTGGAGCTACAGCATTCGCACGAACACCCTTGGGGCCTAGTTCCTGAGCGATAGATTTAGCAAGACCAATCATTCCTGCCTTGGAAGCTGAGTAGTTGCACTGGCCGGCATTACCATGAACACCGACTACAGATGACATGTTGATGATAGAACCACTACGTTGACGCAACATGATTGGAGCACAAGCGTGGATGAAGTTGAATGCAGATTTCAGGTTCACGTTCAGAACTGCATCCCATTGCTGCTCACTCATACGAAGCATCAAACCGTCTTTTGTGATACCGGCATTGTTTACCAGAATGTCAATCGAACCGAAATCTTCCTTGATTTGGTTCACTACTTTTTCAGTTTCTGCAAAGTCGGCTGCATTACCTGCATAAGCGCGACAAGTAACACCTACAGCCTCGATTTCCTTGCGCGTAGCCTCCAAACCAGCTGCCATCTCATCGTTCAACACTAAGTCAGTAAATGCTATGTTAGCACCTTCGCTGGCAAACTTCAATGCTACAGCCTTACCGATGCCACGTGCGGCACCCGTAATCAGCGCCGTCTTTCCTTCTAATAATCCCATAATACTTTATTAATTATTATACGCTAAGTTTTCGTTTTCCAATTCTCACCTTTTAATACCTGAAGTCGTGTCTGTAGCGCTCGTTTCCCATCGCCTTGTTCACCATACGGAACACGTATGGGTACAACTCCTCAGGTGAATTCACACCGATACGACCAAAGATATAAGGAACCTCGCAACCCTTCAGGCAATAGTGAGTAATCATTGCAGTCAGTTTGGGGTTGCGGATGTCAAATACGCCCTTGTCGTTTCCCTCAAGCATGACACGACGGAACAGAATCATCTCGTTACGATCGAAGTTCTTGCGAACACTCTCAACCTTCCATACATCGCGGAAGAATTCAGCACGCAAGTTGCCGTTGCGGTAAACCGCCTCCTTCACAAATTCCAGATGGGCAAAGAACAACTTCACCATCTTCTTCTCTGGTGGCATATCCTGACGGGCAACCTCCTCCATCCGATTCGATAAACGGTCCAACTCACTCTGAATAACCGCAAGATATATCTCCTCTTTGCTGTTGAAATACGTGTAGAGTGTACGGCGACCCTTGCCTGAGGCAGCCGCAATTTCATTCATCGTCGTTGCTTCGAAGCCATTCTTGGCAAACAGCTGTCGAGCAGTATCAACCAATAAGTTTCTTGTTTTTTGCATTCTTTTTGATTTATGATACCTATAAATTCTTTTGCAAATTTACGGCAAAACCCACAAACTACCAAATTTTTTGCACACTTTTTTCAATTCAAGCTAAAAAAGGGGCTGTACCTCTACAAAACGAGTATGTTTGATTGCACTCTGCTTGCACACTTAGCGATTGTTAGTTAGGAAAAGAGTATCATTGTCTATTTTGTTCCTTCAAAAAGTCACATATCTTCTATTGAGAGCGTTTGCAGTTTGAGGACATAAGGAGTAAAGTCGGATACAGGCAATACCTTTACCTTTGTTTCTAATTCTGAAAGACTGAGCTTTTTGGGATTACGCTTTATCTCAGCAGCAACACCCGTGTGGTCAAACTCATTTAAAGCAATCATGTCTATCTCGTTTTCGCCTTTGCGGTCCCACCAATTGCCGACCATCGTATATAGTCCAGACTCCATCGCCTTTTGCTGAAAATATTGTTCAAGCGTACGACCTGTAAACTGCTCATATCCCTTACCCATATTCTGGCGTAATAATGATAGTTGCTGGCGCTCCACAAGTGCTTGATATGGCCATACGAAACGGAACCAAAAACGCAGGAACTGATCAGTAATCTCATATACGCTGGTTTTACTATTTGGTTTGGCAAGCAAAGGCTTTAAGCGTGTAATGATGTTATAGTTACTATCCAAGTTTTGGATAAAAGTCCCCATATCTTTCTGCATGGCCCCGTCTATTTCTGAGCGCCTTGTCATTCCTCCAGCAATCAGTTGGAGTATGGAGAAATAGGTATTACTCTCATCGCCAAACTCCTGATTCACGATGTCACGACCTTCAGATAGGAAATAGGAATCTTGGCGACATACATAGTTCAGCATCTTCTCCTTAGTATAACATCCTGCATCCATCAGCAGCTCCACATATTTTGCCACACCACCAGTAATCATATAGAGACAAAGCAAGTCCTCGTTCTTGTAGTTAGGTTGATAGTCTCCAAAAATTTGCTTCAGCACGCTGATAGTAAAAGGAAGGAGTGTAAATTTAGAAGTTGGACGGCCATAGAGGGGTTCGTTTTTGTCTTCAAAGATACGCTTCATCAATGAGCGGATACTACCCATAGCAATCAAGTTAATGTGAGATTCGCGGTGATACCTATCCCATATATCCTGCATCTCACTGAAGATAGCAGGATTCACTTTGTAGAAGTTTTGGAACTCATCGAATACCACGGTAAAGTGCCGCCCAACAGATTCTTTCATGATGACTTCGAAGACATCATGAAAATGTGTCAATTGGCCATATATCTCTATGCCCAATTGTTCTGAAAGTGTTTGCTGAAACTTCTTGCAAAGCATTGCCTCACTGTCCTTTGAGACAAAGAGGTAGACAAACGGTTTTCCTTCCAACGCCTTAATGACAAGCGATGTCTTACCAACTCGCCGTCTACCCATCAACACTGTGAACACCGCATTACGTTTCGCCTGCTCTTCATTCTGTTGGAGAATTCCAATCTCCATTTCACGATTATAGAACCTCATAATATAAATCCGTATTTATATAAATGGCTGTTTACATTTTCGACGCAAAATTAGGAATAAAAATTGAAATAACCAAATAAAGAAAGCTTTATTTCCATGTTTCCAGAAAAAACAACTTGTTTCTTCTCCAAAAACAACATATAAAATAAATTTTCCAAGTTGTCTGTCCTTCGCAATCAAGCCTCTGCAACCAAGGAATCCAGCCGCTGTACTCCTTGAAGACAACGGCTGAACATACCAAGCACAGAAACCACGTTTCTACTTCACCATTACCTTTTTACCTTCAATGATGTTGATGCCTTTCTTTGGTGATGCTTGCTTTTGACCATTGAGATTGTAGATGCCGTTTCTAACTCCATGAGGGGAGAACGTGTCTTTTTCAATCTCTTCAATATCTGTAGATGAATGTTCTGCAAACTTCCCGAACTGTTGTCCCCAATAAAAATCGTTCTTATATGCGTTTATACAACCTTTCGGCACATAAAGAATTGTAAGAGTACTATAAATACTACCAACAAAAATAGAATATGATGTCAGTTGAATTGGTGTTTCCCAGTAAACTTTCACAGAGGCCATGTTTTCACAATAAGAAAAGGCTCTATCGCCAATGCTTGTCACACTTATCGGTATTTCAACTGAAGTTAAACCAGAAGAATTGAAAGCACTAGTTCCTATACCTGTTAAATTATCAGGGAGCTTAATGGAAGCCAAACTTGAACAACCATAGTATTTGCAAATCGCTTTACATCAGAGATTTACTTCTTAAATGGTAGAAAAGTGGTGACGTAGATTCTACAGAAAACGAAAAATGGGAAGATTTAACGTTTTTAACTTTATTAAATAGGGCTGAAACCCCAAAAATGCCAATTGTAGATGGCAAAAAATTCGTTATATCTGATTAAACTAAAAAGAAAAGCCATAGCGAATTTCGCCATGGCACATCTTTACTTTCTGCTAAAAACCGTTATTACGATGAACTCAGCAAAGAAAATTATTATTTCAGCGTACAGTAGTGTTAAACTGTGTTAAAAACGGGGGGGTAAAAATGCTTTATCCATAAAACGTGAATAATATTTTGTAACTTTGCTCGCAAAACGAGCGAGAACGGGCGGCGCCTCAGCAATTCAAGTGAACTTGATTGC
>Ga0247611_10001475_pt1 | contig 41561 bp, 79 predicted proteins | sample 177DNAGHGhighgp2_FD_192422 | JGI IMG/M metagenome (GOLD analysis project Ga0247611, IMG submission 192422) | Sheep rumen microbial communities from Palmerston North, Manawatu-Wanganui, New Zealand - 1770 DNA GHGhigh gp2 | ecosystem: Host-associated > Mammals > Digestive system > Stomach > Rumen... | reverse complement strand
TGTTTTTTGTTTGGGGGGGTGTTTTTGTTTTTTTTTTTTTTTTTTTTTTTTTTTTTTTTTTTTTTTTTTTTTTTGCAGGTTGAGTGTTTGCGTCCCCACCGTGGTGCCACTCCTTATCTCTTTCTGGCTTTATTATAACAGAAAACCCCTTGGTTGTCAAGGGGTTTTTGAAAAGTTTTTCTATTTTATTTTGTGTAAGTTTTGATAACTTCGCCTGTTTCAAGATTGACAATCTCGGCTTTGGTTACTTCGTCATAGTGCCGCACATAGCCAATAGCGACCATGTTGGCCGCCCATTCGCTGTTGAACAGGTTGGAGTAGCAGGTGCCGTGGTTTGTGGTGGTAGTCATGATTTGATACATTGTGTGTTCCTCTCTTTCATTTTCTGATTAGATTATAACACGCTACCCCGGGTTTGTCAACTACTTTTTTGTTTGTTCATAATTTGTTCATAAATGAATAATCCACACTCGCTTTGCATAATTTATGCAATAGCCTCCTCCTCCACCATCCTTATTATAGCATGGCTTTTCAAGGTTGTCAATAGTTTTTTGTAAAAAAATAAAGCCCCTTGTGGGGCTTTTGTGTCAGGCTTTGCGGTAAATCACTTCGCCGGTTGCCTTGTTGGTGACGGTTACTTTGGGGTACCACTTCTCAACGTACATCGTCCACGCCATGTTGATTGCATCCTGCTCCGTCTCGGCCGTCCAGGTGTTGCCCCCGAAAACTTTCTCTCCCTTAATCTCGTACATTGTTGCTGTCCTCTCTTTCTCTTTTCTTGACTTAATTATAACACGGGTTTCAGTATTTGTCAACAACTTTTTTTCGTGTTTACAATTTGTTCATAATTGAATAATCCACATTGGTTTTGCATAATTTATGCAATCGGCGCCTCTTGCAAGATACCCAGTTAGCACAGGCTAACTGAAATGAGCGTTCCAAGTCCATTGTATCACAAAAGCGTCCCGTTGTCAAGTAGTTTTTTTTAATTTTTTTTATTTTTTTTACACAACAAAAAAGAGCTTCTTTGTTGAAGCTCTCTCGCTCTCTCACTCGCCAGTGTAGGGAAAGACTTCGTGCGCCTTGCACAGCACCTCCAGTAGCAAGTCAGGCATCAGGCTGTCCTCGCACAGCTCTGCAAATCCTCTCGTCACCTCATGCTCCAAACCGTAGACATGAACGACCCTCGTCAGCAACTCTTCTCTCTTGGTACTCATTCTCTCGTTCCTCCCCTTTCTTGTTGTCTACATTATAGCACACGTGCGCCTCGTTGTCAAGTCTTTTTACAACATTTTTTTATTTTTTTTAGTAGTCCCATGCTTCGTAGGTGGCGCGGATGACTGCATCATCGTAAGGGTCAAGCGTTCCCGCATCATCAAAGATAGCGCACAGCCTGTCTCCAACCTGCCAATCTTCTACTCCGTAGAACTCCCATTCTGCGCCTCTCGTGTCAACAAAGCGGACAACATCTTCGTAAACGTTTACGGAAACAACCACACCATTCTTGGCGTACAAATGAGCGATTGCAACGGACTCTTGGTTTAGCGCTAAACCTACGCTCGGCACAATGATTACCTTAGGCGCGGACGCTGGTGTCATCTCTGGCGCGGACGTAGAAGATGGTGTGGTAAGAGGTTTAACGTTCAACCTCGTGTCCACTACGTAGACCAATGCGATGAACGCCACAAGAATGAGGGTGGCGCACAGTGCAAGTCCTAACGCTTTGATGATGTTACGCATGCTGTTCTGCCTCCCTCTTGGTGTTGAGCTTCTCTTGCTGTCTGTTGTAGTCCTTGGTGCTTCTGTGCGCCTGTGTACCTGTGTTCATTAACACAAGCGTGCGTTGCTGTTTGAGCCACTCCTTGTAAGCCTTCTTTGTCATCGTGCGCTTGCGGTTGAGCTCGATGGTCTGCTCCATGCTCTTGGTCATTGGTGTGTCGCTCCTCTCTGTCTCTCTTGCTACTGTTAGTATAGCACGGTTGTGGCGTTCTGTCAAGTGTTTTTTGTAAATGTATAATCATGCTGTATAGTGTATAATTATGCATGAGCGCTCGGCTTGCGTAGCAAATGGGTGCAAGCGTGAGTAAATGGGTGCAAGCAGTAGCAAATGGGTGCAAGGCGACGGGAATAGGTGCAAGGCATGCATAATTATGTGCATACACAGCATACTTATGCATGGCATGTATACGCTAAAAAAATTGCTGAGGGGGTGCCTCACGGCAAATCGCGCCGTTTACTGTCGCAACCGGCGCGACGTTTTGCTAGGAGGGTGGCGCTATTTCGGCGTGTCTCCGTTTTTTCTCGACAGGCAATACTTTTTGTAGCACATACCCGGGGGCAGTATTTCGGGAAGAAAAAAATTTAAAAATTTTTTTACAAATTGGCCTGGCTCACAAAATCCCTAAACGTTTTTCTATTCCGAACCAACTTACTCTACTTCTATGGTTGCTTCTAGCTCTTCTTGCGAAACCATCCTAACCAATCCAATACCAGTATTTTCCACTATAAAGTATTGTGATAAATTATCAGAAGGGATAATAGGCCCCAGTTGATTTCTCATAAAACTCAAAGTTCCAGATATCATTGGTTTTCAAATACTCCTGTACATCTTCTCCAAAATATAAAATATCATCATCGGCAACGTCCAAAGTTTGTTCTTCCCCAATCTGGGCATGATATACAGTTGTTCCATCGGATGTTTGTATCGCATCTGAACCCTTTACTTTACCAATAGTTATCCAACTTTCTTCATTTTCAACATCAAGAATATAACCATTAGGTGTAACATGTCCATGCAATACGGGCATTTTAAATATCACCCATCCATCAAAAATAAGCTTTTTTCTAATTGCCTTAACACTATCTTCTATCGTATTACTTGCTATAAGCGTCATGGCCGGCAAGTCCACAATTTTTGCATCCTTGCCATAATGGTCCGCATACTGCCGCAAAATCCGATAGAAAAACTCATAATCTTCTTCTCTTGGAGCCATTATTTTAATTCCTCCGGTACCGGCACACCTAATTGCTCTAATAGTGCGCGTGCTGCCTCTCGTTTTTCTTCCTGTATATCTTCTCTTGGCTTTGCTAAAGCAATGTAGCTGCGGCCATGGTCATCTTCAATAGTAAAAAATTCTACTTCACTTAAATCAGCGATGCTTAATCTCTACCGCATCGCTTTTGGAATACTAATTCTTCCCAATGTGTCTAATTTTCTTGTTGTATTTTCGGGTGTAATTTTCATTGCGCTTGGTCAAATCCTTTCAAAATTATTATAGGAATTTTCATATAATATATATTTTCCCTTTTTCTATAATAATTATATCATAAATTTTTTAAATAGTCAATTGCGCGACTTTATGTTAAAATTTGACAGTAAAAAAATTTTTTGATACAATAATAATATACGGAGATTGGAGGTTTAAGAACTTGATTAAATTAGATTATACACTTGAATCTCCTGAAGAGAGAAATGAATTAGTCAAGAAAATCCTCGAAGAAACCCCTAATCCTAGCGATAGCTATCTCGAGATTTTAGCAAATTATTTAATTCTCTGCATGGAGAAACAAGAACGTCGTGAACGTAAAATTCTTACCGATAACCGTATGACTACTGTGAATAAGCGTGAAACTTCTTTTGAAGGGCTTATCTCCCAATTTGAAAATGGCGAAGATGGTATTTATAACCTAATTTCTGAAGATAAAAATACTATCTTTTAGCCAAAAGTAACCATCACCAAAAAAGATTTAGAAGAAATTCCTTTCTTACAATAGTTGCGCGATGGTATTGAAATGTGGGAAGAGAAAGCAAAAACTGCCACAGGAAAAGATGCTTATATTATTAAAAGGACAATTATAGATTTAAGAAAAGACCAATATATTATTAAAAATGCATATAGAAAACCTATCGTATGTAACACATTAGTACATTCTAGAAGCACACTTCCATTAGATGGTGAATTAACAATTAATGAAGATGGCACTGTTTCATCCACTGGTATTACTCTAGCAAATCCTGCCGTTTGTTCAGCAATCTTATGTAATTATTCTAAATTAAAACAAGATTGCGATGGCGAATTTGATAATGACCTTTGGTATATTTTAAAGGATTTTGAGGATACAGCGGACCGTGCCCTTGCCGACTATCCCTTATATTATAAACTAATGATATATAAAATAGACGGCATGCAAAACATAGATATTTAGCAAGCCCTTCAATTTGAGTTTGGTATCAAGCATAGCGTCGAGTATATTTCTAGTCTCTGGCGCAATAAGATACCAAACTTAATTGCTGCCCAAGCAGAAGATGATTATCTAAATTGGTATTATACCATGGTAGAGAAAGGCACCTACAAAAGATGTAGTCGATGCGGATAGGTTAAACTGGCAAATAATCGTTATTTTAGCAAGAATAAAACTAGTAAAGATGGTTTTTATTCAATTTGTAAATGCTGCCGAAATAAGAAAAGAAAAAATTTGGACACAGCCGATTAATAAGTGCCCGAATATTGTTTTAACTTATAAAGGAGGCGAAAAATATGCCAGTAGATAAAAAAGAAAAATGTTTTTGTGATAAATGCAAAAAATTAAAAAGTGCCGATGAATTTTATCAAAGCAATGATATAACTAAATATCCCACTGGTAAGTTGCGCCAATGTAAACAATGTATTACGATGCATGTAGACAATTGGGACCCAAAAACTTATTTATGGATAATTCAAGAGTGCGATGTACCATATATTCCAGAAGTATGGAATAAACTATTAAAATCATATGCGAAAGACCCTACTCGTGTAACTGGAATGACAATTATGGGGCGATACCTTGGGCAAATGAGATTATAGCAATGGCGCGATTATCGTTGGAAAGATAGTGATTATTTATAGCAAGTTGCTTTAAATAAAATTGAATCAACAATGAAAGCTGGAGGATACGATGCTGCAGAGATTGCCGAAGCAGTTGCTGCCTCTCGGCAGGACCTAACTCCTGTGCGCCCTCCAGATTTAGATGAACCAGTAGCAGAAACATCTAATACTGTTTCATATAATCCATGGAATAATGATGAAGTTGAAGATGACCCCCTTGTAGCATCATTAACAGACGATGATAAATTAATGTTGTTAATGAAATGGGGCAAAAGTTATAAACCATCTGAATGGATTCAATTAGAAAAGTTATATAATGAAATGACTGAATCATATGATATTCAAACTGCGGGCCATTTTGATACTTTAAAACTTGTATGTAAAACATCTCTTAAAGCTAATCAATTATTAGACCTTGGAGATGTAGATGGCGCATAGAAGATGATTAAAATGTATGATGCTTTAATGAAAAGTGGTAAATTCACAGCCGCGCAAAATAAAGCTGAAAATGGTGATTATATTGATTCAGTATCTGAACTTGTTGCCCTTTGCGAAAAAGATGGTTTTATCCCCCGTTATTATACTGATGGGCCACAAGATAAAGTAGACCGCACCATTCAAGACCTTCAAGGTTATACTCGTAATCTTATTATGGAAGAGCAAAATCTTGGTGAAATGATTGAAGCAGCAGTGCGACAAATCCAATAGACAAAAGAAAATGAGGCAATACTTGATGCCGAGGCCGCGGGCGATGATGAAGCATTTGAAAATTAGTTATTTGATGAACACTAGAGTTTCTTAAATGATGAAGAGTTTGCGGAATTGCGGCAACAGGTAGATGATGAGGTTCAAGACGATGAAGACTTTTTAGCATCCTTAATAGATGATGAGGACCTCTTATAATGGCTCTTAAAGATTTATTAAGTATTTCTACAAAAAAGAAAATTGGTCTTTCCGAAGAACGTCTTGAACCCATCAGACCAATTTTACGACAATATATAGCATATTGGCGAGAATATCCCGATATGTTTATTGATTTTTTATAGGGTGGTATTGAGGGCAAAATCCCTGAAAGTGGTTTACATTTTTATTTTTATCAGCGTGTATTTTTGCGCGTTGCTATGAGATATAAATATGTATATATGGTATTCCCTCGTGCGTATTCTAAATCATTTTTATCAGTATTAGTTTTAATGTGCCGTTGTATTCTTTATCCAAGAGCTAAACTATTTGTAACCTCTGGTGGTAAACAACAGGCAGCTGATATTATTAAAGAAAAAGTTGAAGAACTTTGTTCATTAGTGCCGGCGCTCAATCGTGAGCTAGACCGACGCCCTGGACGTACTCGCTCTAGTAAAGATTATTGTATATTTGTATTCAAAAATGGCTCATATTTTGACAATGTGGCTGCTAGTGAAAAGAGCAGAGGTAAACGTCGTCATGGTGGTCTTGTAGAAGAAAGCGTTGGCGTAGATGGAAAAATTCTATCAGAAGTTATTATTCCTACTATGAACGTTTCTCGTCTTTGTATGGATGGCACTATGCAACCAGCTGAAACACTTAATAAAAGTTAGATTTTTGTCACAACCGCTGGTTGGAAAGGTACTTTTGCTTACGACAAGCTTATTCAGTTACTCGTCTGGATGGTTACTGAACCAGAAAAAGCTTATATTATGGGTGGAACCTGGCGCATTCCAGTTCTTATGAAACTTCTTGATCGTTCATTTATTCAAGATTTAAAGGCCGACGGTACTTATAATGAAGCCTCGTTTGACCGTGAGTATGAATCAAAATGGTCTGGAACCGCTGAAAATGCTTTCTTCAATGGCGATACATTTGACCATTGCCGCATCTTGAACTAGCCAGAATATGAATACTCTGGTAGGTCAGCAGCGCATTCATATTATATATTAAGTGTTGATGTAGGCCGAAAGGGATGCGATAGCGTAGTTTGTGTATTTAAAGTTACTCCTTCTAGTGTTGGTCCTGCTATTAAATCATTAGTTAATGTATATACAATGACCGATGCGCATTTCCAAGATTAGGCTATAAAATTAAAACGCTGGTTTTATAAATATAAAGCTCGTCGTCTTATTATTGATGCTAATGGTCTTGGTATTGGTCTTGTAGATTATATGGTTAAAGCGCAAGATGATGAAGCTACAAATGAGCATTTTCCAGATTTTGGTGTTTATGGTGGAACTCAAGAGGATGCCGCTGAAGAATATAAGAAATATCGTACTTCAGAAACAGAAGAAGATGCTATGTATCTTATTAAAGCTAATGCGCCCGTTAACTCAGATGCACATGCTAATGCCCAAACCCAATTAAATGCGGGTAAGGTAAAAATGCTTATTGATGAACGTGTCGCTAAAGGTAAATTATTAACTACAAAAGCCGGACAAAAAATGACACCTGAAAAAAGGGCAGAGTATTTAAAACCATTTACTCAAACTTCCATATTAAAAGAGGAAATGATGAACCTTCGTGAAGAAAATGAAGGTGTTAACATTATTTTAAAGCAAGCTAATAAAAGTATCCGAAAAGATAAATTTTCTGCTTTTGAATATGGATTATATTATATTAAATTAGAAGAAGATTCTAAAAAGAAGAAAAAGAAATTTAAAATTACAGATATGTTATTTTCAAATTAAGGGAGGCGTTCAGCATGTTAAGTTCGCGTGGTGAAATTAAAATTCACGAGATATTAGAAGATGCGGGATTGCGCTTTCAAGAAGAATTTATAATACCTGGTTTATGTAGTTCAAATGGGAGACCATTGCGTTTTGATTTCGCTGTGTTTGATGATGATGGCAATCTAGATTTTTTAATTGAGTATCAAGGTCGTCAACATTATGAACCTAGTAGTAAATTTGGCGGAAAGCGTGGTTTCTACCAATAGCAATATAATGACGGTAAAAAAAGAAGATTTTGTATGCTGCATGGTATTAAATTAATTGAAATTCCATATTTTGAAGAAAATTTAATTACTTATGATTATATTATTCATAAAGCTGGATATTAAGGAGGTGGCGTTTTGAATACATCAGAAAAACAAGCTGCTATCCATAACAAAGGCTTTAATATGGCACAAGAAGTGATTACTCCTACTGGCGATTTAACTGAATATGGTAAAATTAAAGTAGGCCTTAAAACAGTTGATGATGCAGTAATGGAGCTCGGCGCCTTTACATCAAAGCGAATTCCTTTTGTTTCTAAAGAAGAGATTATTCGCGCAATAGCTACATTGGATTATCCTAAAATGCGGCTATTATCAGATTTCTTCTATTCAGCAAGTGGTATCTATCAAACAGTATGTAATTATTTTGCTTATTTATACCGTTATGATTGGTATATTTATCCAGAGAATATAAAGAAAACTGTTAAACCAGATAGAGTAATTGAAGAATATCAAAAATTATTGTCATATTTAGATAATACTTATATTAAAACCCTATGCGGAAAAATTGCTCTCAAAGTAATTAAATAGGGTTGCTATTATGGGTATATAGTTGAGGGTAAAAATGGTATGCTTCTTTAGGAGTTACCTCCTGACTATTGCCGTGTGCGGTTTAGTGTAGGTAATCTTCCTGCTGTAGAATTTAATATGAAATTCTTTGATGAAAAGTTTTTAGATGCGGTTTATCGCTTAAAAGTAATCTAGATGTTCCCAGCCGAATTTATTGAAGGCTATAAATTATTTAAAGCTGGTAAATTGGAAGGCGACCCAAGAGGAACAGATTATGGATGGTATTTATTAACTCCTGGTAATGTTGTAAAATTTAATTTAAATGATAGTGATATTCCAGTATTTTTAAATGCCATTCCCGCAATCATTGATTTAGATGCGGCTCAAGCATTAGACCGTAAAAAATAGATGTAGAGATTGCTAAAAATCCTTGTGCAAAAACTGCCAATGGATAAAAATGGTGACTTAATTTTTGACGTAGATGAAGCTCGTGATATTCATAATACCACAGTAGAAATGCTACGTCGTGCAATTGGTGTTGATGTTATTACTACATTCGCTGATGTTGAATCTATTGATATTAGCGATAAAAATACAACAACAACCGTAGATGATTTAGCAAAGTGCGAGCGCACAGTATATGATGCACTTGGTGTTTCTCGTAATTTATTTAATACCGATGGTAATTTATCATTGGAAAAGAGTATTTTAGATGATGAATCTACTTTGCGCAATCTAATTTCATAGTTTAGTATTTTCTTTAATTATGTTGTTGATAAAAAAAGTAGTGCTAAAAAATTTGATTTTAGATTTTAGATGTTAGAAACAACCCAGTATAATTATAAAGAATTAGCGAAGTAGTACAAAGATTTAACTGCTAATGGTCAATCCAAGTTCTTACCAATGGTTGCGCTCGGTCATTCACAAAGTTCTATCCTGAACCTGGCACAATTTGAGAATGATGTACTTGACTTACCATCCATTATGATTCCTCCTCTTATGAGTTCTACAATGAATGGGGAAGATATTTTGGGCAGGAAAAATCAAACAACTAATAACAATTCACAAAAATCATCAGAAGGTGCAGGTCGTCCTACTAAACCTGATGATTAGAAAAGCGATAAAACTATGAAAAACATAGCTTCGCAGAAATAATGAAGGGAGATAGAAGGAATGATTAATAGTATTCCATTGGAAAACAAACCGATAGAAGTATTAAATATTACTTCTATCAACCCCTTAATTTCTAAATGTGATATTAAGGTTTGCTATGTGTCTGATGAGCCAAATCGCAACCGTAGCATTATCACAAAAGAAATGGGTAAAAAACTTGCGGCTTCACTCCCTGGCAGTCCAATAGTTGGACATTATAATAGAGATGAACAAGACTTTGAAGAGCATAATCGTATTTTAGAATTCGTAAATGGTAAATTAACATTGTCAGAAGATACTAAACCATATGGTTTCTGCGATATAAATGCGCCTGTATGGTTTTAGTGGTTTAATGATAACGGAGTAGAACACGAATATTTAATGACACAAGGTTATTTATGGACAGGTCAGTATAAAGAAGCGCAAGGTATCATTGATAATGGAAATAATCAATCAATGAAACTTAATAATGAAAGTGTTAAAGGAAGTTGGACAAAAGATAGTAAAGGATTACCACAATTTTTCATTATTAATGAAGCAATAATTGAAAATTTATGTATTTTAGGACGTGATGTAGAACCATGTTTTGAAGGTGCATAGATTACATCTGCTACCGAGTTTTCATTAAATGACAGCTTCAAAAAAGAGTTATTCTCACTAATGGAGCAGATGAAAAAAATTCTTGATAAGGGAGGAACACCAGTGTTTACCACTTATGCTGTTGAAATTGGTAGTTCCTTGTGGAACACATTATATGCGGTTGCTATTAGCCATGAGTGCCGTATTAATGGTGTTTTTGAGGACAACGACCAAAAGTTTGCGGTATTACAAGACAGTAATAACAAGTATTATCGTTTAGACTTTTCAGTTGATGAGGCTGCTGGGTGTATTCCTGCTGATGAATTAGTAGAATTGAATGAATATGCAGCACCAGAAGAACCACAATTTTCTGATGAAGCTATTGCTCAATATGTTGCTAGTTTAACAGAAGAGGAAGCCGAAGAAGTTCCCGCAGAAGAAACTGTTCCAGAAGAGGAAGCCGTAGAAGAAGTAGAGTCAGCCGAGGACAGTGAGACTGAACCCGAACCCGAGGCAGAACCTGCCGAAGAACCTGCTGCTTATGTTTTAACCGATATTCCTGAATATGTAGAATTACAAAATCAGTATGCGGCATTACAAGCACAAGTAGCTAATTTGCAGGAGCAAATTACTGCTCTTACAACTGAAAATACAGAATTAACATCCTTTAAAGCTGGTATTGAGCGCCAGGAAAAACAGGAGTTAATTAATACATTCTATATGTTATCTGATGCCGATAAGCAAGATTGTATTGATCATATTGATACATATAGTAAAGATGATATCGAAGCAAAATTATCTATTATTTGTGTTCGCAATAAAGTGAGCTTTGATCTTGACAAACCTGGCACAGCCGGTCAGCCAAAGACCTTTAATTTGAATAGTATTGATACTACTCAAAGTCAAGCCATGCCTGCTTGGATCCAAAGAGTTAAAGACGTTGCGAAAAATAGTAATATTTAACAAGGAGGAAAAGATATAAAATGCTTAGTGATTTCTTAAAGAAGAATATTAAGAGCCAAGCTGCTTATATTCAGAAGCATGGCTACGGCTATGGCCAAGTAGAGCCCAATCATCTTTCCGCCCAGGCAACAAAGGAAGTTTATGCACAACTTCCAGCCCAGAAGGATATTGAGATTCTTGAGAATGGCCAGTTTGTAAAGTATGACTACTTAAACGAAGTGGTTGACTTTGAAGGCAAAGGCGAGTGGATGCTCGTTTGGAATGAGATTAAGCTTTATCGTGACCATCAGGATGATTGCGAGTTTGCAATGATTCGTGATAACTATAAGGCCCGTGTTTACAGTCCCTTCGGTGGTGACCGTGATGGCAATCCTGACACAGTATGGCAGAAGCAATCTCGTTACTACAATGGTCAGGGCGTAGATGCTGCTGATGGTAGTATCACATTTGACCAAAAGGCTGGCACAGTAAGCTTCGGTGAAGGTGACAGTGCAAAGACTTTCCCAATTGACGACGTAACTGCCGCTCCCGATATGTATGAGATTCATTACAATGAGGATCCATTCCACATTGAGTCTCTCTATAAGGAGAAGTTAATGCCAGAAAATGGTAGTTCTATGGTTCCTCGCGTAATGAAGACCCATGTTGGCGATATCTTTACAACCAATATGATTGGTGATGAAGATGTTGAACTTGGCGCCGAATTAAGTCCTCGTAAGGCAGACGGTATTCTTTCCGTTGATGGCGATGGTTCTATCGTATGGCAAGTTGTAAAGATTTATACAATGCCCGATCATCAGCCCGGCGTAAAGCTGATGAGAATTAAATAATAAGGAAAGGAGAAGAAGATAATGTTAGAGAGAGATCAATTATTGCAGCTTATGAAAGTTGCTGCTAAAGCAAATCCTTCTGCTCCTACTGCTTATAGTTGGAATGGCGAGAGCCTTTCTAGCGAAGCAATTAATGAGACTCTTCGTCAAGAGCTCAACGAGTTAGCTGGCACATATGCCCTCTACCGTGAAAATAAAAACACAATCTTCAGTCTGATTGAGCAGACAATGGATGAAGTCCTTCCAAAGAAGGTTGTTGAGCAATATAATCAATTTGCAGAAGTTAAAGTATTTGCCCAGGGTGATAAGCCCATCTTCCGTCGCAAGCTGAACTCCAATAATCGTGCAAAGCAATTCATTACTCGTGTTGGTCTTGCTGGTGTATATGAAGTATTCAAGCTTGGTAAGAATGAGGAAGCCTTTGAGGTACGCACAAGCGCCATCGGCGGTGCTGCTCAAATCGGCTTTGAAGAGTTCCTTGATGGCCGTGTTGATTTTGCTGAATTAGTACGTATCGTCATGGATGGTATGGATGAACTCATTTATAAAGAGGTTGCCCATGCCCTTAAAGCTTCTATCAATCAGCTCCCACCTGCCAATCGCGTTGCTGCTAATGGCTTTGATGAGGCTGAGTTTGATCGTTTAATCGCTATTGCTGCTGCTTATGGTACACCTACAATTTATTGTACTTATGAGTTTGCTGTTCGTATGATTCCTCAAGAAGCATGGCGCTATACAGAGGCCATGAAGGATGAATTATGGCGTACCGGTCGTCTTGCACAGTATAAGTCAACTAAGGTTGTAATTCTTGAGCAAGGTTTTGAAGATGAAACAAATAGCCGTAAGGTTATTGATCCAGGTTATTGCTGGATTATTCCTTCTGGTGCCAATAGCAAGCCTGTCATGATCGCTTTTGAGGGTGGCACACTTGTTGACGAAGAGCATAACCGTGGTGACTGGAGCCGTGAGATTCAGGTCTATCGTAAGGTTGGCGTACAGGCTATGTTAGCTAATAACATTTGCTGCTATGTAGATACTTCACTCATGGGTCAGTTAGAGCAGTTCTTCTTTGATGGCGTAACTGGTCGTGTCATTACTTATGATGGCCGTTATGACGGTGCCGTAAGCGCTGATGGTGAACCAGCTGATAATGGTAGTGACTCTGGTAATAACTCAAACCCTTAATTCAGGTTACAGCAGCCAAATTAACTACCGCACCTGATGATGTAAATAAAGAGCAATCTCAAGCTAATCAGGACGCTGTAACCGTTTCTCAGAGTGGTAGTTCAATCGTTATCCGTGGTAATTTGGAAACATTGAACAGCTTTGCATCTACTAACCCAAATCAAGGGACCGCCAAGTGGATTGGTCTTGATTTAGCCACTAACTTAGACAGTATTACTGCTTTGAAGTGGAATGGTTCTCAATTAACTGAGGACGATGTTGCCGAAGCCGCTTCCGTTGGTCTTGGTGCAGGACATATTGTGTTCTGGACAAAAGCCGACGTAATTAGTTAGGCACCTCGTACAATCAGATTAAGTGCTGAAGGACGCGAGCCTGTTGATATTACCGTATCTTTTGAGGAAAATAATTAATTAAATATATAACTATGTTAAAGGGGAGTAGGGGAAAATCCCCTTCTCCCCTTATTTTTATTAGAGAAAAAGGAGATAAATTTAATATGGCTAAAACATGGTATTATAATGTTGCTAACCGTAGTGCTAGCACAGTAGTGTATAAAATTCCAGAAATGAATATTCGTAGAACATTTGCACCTGGCGAAGTGAAGCGTCTTACATTTGAAGAACTCCAAAAATTAAGTTATTAGCCCGGTGGACGCGAATTAATGGCGAATTTTTTACAAATTAGAAGTGAAGGTATTGTCAAAACATTAAATATTCCCGCACAACCTGAATACTACATGGATGAAAATCAAATTATTGAGCTTTTAAAGACAGGCTCATAGGCGGAGTTTTTAGATTGTCTCGATTATGCGCCTGTTGGTGTAGTTGATTTGATTAAGAAATATGCGGTAAGCCTTCCTTTGACTGACTATGATAAGCGTTAGGCTTTGAAGACAAAAACAGGCTTCGATGTAGATGAAGCTATTAAGAATGAAGCTGCTGAAAAAGCTGAGGAAGAGGGAACAACTGTGACTCCAGCCGCTGCTGCTGAAGTTCCAAGTGGTCGCAGAACCACTGGTGATAAATATAAGGTAATTAGTAGTCATTAACTAATTAACGAAGGGAGGCGAACTGTGGATGACACCTTTCACAGAAGTATATAATCGCTTTCTTGGAAAAATTACTGATGATATGTATGTTGAGCTAACACCCCAAGATACAATTAAGGATTTGCGTGTAATGTTAATTGATGCAATTCCTAATTTTGAATTTCCTCGTCATAATTTATATGATTATAATATTGATTAGGAAGTTAAACCTGAAAGTGAATTACTTGAAGAAGATTTTGTTTTAGGTTTACTTTGGGATGATACACTTGACGATGAAGATGAGGGACAACCTCCACTAGTGGCCGTAGAGCATTCTTGCTTTGCGGCTACTTTAAATTCTGAAGAAATTAATATTTTAGCTATTCTAATGATGATAGCCTGGCTCCAACGGCAAGTAACCTCTATTGAAAACACTCGTATGAAATATAGTGGTGCTGATTTTAAAATGACATCACAAGCTAATCATTTACAAAAATTATTAGGCTTATTAAGTGAATGTTAGCGTCAATCACATCATATGCAACGTTTATATAAACGTCGCTATATTAATATGAAAGATTTAAACTATAAGTCTAACTGGAAAAATGCAGTTGGACATGGGGTTTATTATTAATGGACACCATTTATGGATTTAAGTTTTCATAGGAAGTAATTTTAAGTGATGTTAAAAGATTAACTAATTAGCTTTGGAAATTGATTCCTATGAAGGAAAACGAAGAGGATTGGAGCAAACAATTAAATAGTGTTATTATTGAAATCGCTGGGAAACATGTTATATTTCATGAGGACTAGCGATTTTTATAGTTGTTATCTAAATTAGAAGGACTAAAAACAGTGGATTTAGAATTTTCGTTATATCGTAAAACCGTTTTTGAATGTATTAATTTATTATAGGAAGTTGGGAAAAGCATATGCCAAAACGATTAATTCCTATGTAGCCTGCAGGGCTTAATATTCATAATAATGCACTTAAAAGTATCGCTTACCGCCTTGGTAGAACAGATTTGCCACATTATCATAAAGATACTGTGCCTGGAGCGAATGGGATGGCGATATAGCTAGCAGCCCGTGGTGGTTTTCCACAACAGGAAAGAATGATTCGAGATAAGCGAAAATCATTAGATAGAGCTACTTTGTATTCATATCAAGCAGCTCTTATTAAAAAATGTATTCCCGAGAATACACCATTAATGGACGGGGAGCAAAATTTACCCGTTCGTGCTTTAATAAACCCTGATAAAAATAAATTTGATTACGACAATAAGATTGTGTCTGTTGGATTTGAGCATGATTTTCATCCTGGTGATGTATTTGAATGGCTGCGTACTAATAGTTATTGGTTAATTACTCTACAAGATTTAGATGAAATTGCTTATTTTCGTGGAGAAATTAGACGTTGTGATTATATATTAAATTGGTTAGATGAAGATGGTAATACACAATCTAGCTATGTCTCTGTGCGCGGACCAGTTGAAACAAAAATTAATTTTATTCAAAAGCATGGAATAAGCGTAGATGAACCAAATCATTCTTTACATATTTATATGCCACGAACAGAAGCAGCTTGTAAATATTTTAAGCGATATGCTAAATTTTATTTAAGCTCTGCCGATTTTCCAGTAGATTAGATTTGTTGGAGAGTTGAAGCCGTTGATGCTGTAAGTACTGTTGGCATATTAGAATTAAATGCCGTTGAATACTATTCAAATAAAGATGAAGATGATGTAGAAAATGGCATCGTTGGTGCGCATATTTAGAAAATAGAAATTCCTGCTCAAAATGAAGACAGTGCAATTATTGGAGAAACTTTTATTAGACCAAAAGTAGAATATGTATATTATGTAAATACTCATAAAGATGGCTATTGGTATTTAGGAGAAACGAAAGTGCCTGTTTAGTTAGATGCTTTTGTTAATGAGAAAAATTATTCTGCGGTCCGTATTAAATGGAATTCTTCATATAGTGGTCAATTTGATTTATATTATAAGTGTTTAACTGGGGAAGAAATTACATCTAAAACAATTGTAGTTGAATCTCTATTTTAAGTGAAAAAGGAGTGTTTCAAAAATGAGAATAGAAGGGTATGTACCGCCAAAATCTAGTTTCTTATCTCTTAATAAAGATATGAAAATTTTGGTGAATAAGATTTTGAGCAATCAAAGATTAAAGAAATTATTATATTATTAGGTGAAAGACCCTTTGAGCAAGCCAAATTTAACTGAAGAAGAAAGTTTAAGCTTATTTGGTTAGCAAATTAAGATGGTTCCTAAATTATATGTTGATAAAGATTTATTAACATATATGATAATTTCTTTTGATAATTTTGTTGAGAGCTCAAATCCACAATTTAGAGATAATATCATTGAGTTTGATATTATTTGTCACTTTGATTCATGGTAGTTAAATGATTTTGATTTGCGACCTTATCGTATTGCGGCAGAACTTGATAGTATGTTAGACAAACAAAAACTAACTGGTATTGGTTTATTAGAATTTGTAGGAGCAAGTCAAATTGTATTAAACAGCGAATTTGCTGGTTTATGTTTAATGTATCGTGCATATCATGGTGGAGAAGATAAAAAGAATATGCCCAATCCTGCTGATTAGGAACAATTTGAAAAAGAATTTAAAGAAACATAGCAAACTTATAAAGAATTATCTAGTCAAGAATGAGAGACTATAGATTAGCTTTATAGTGTGGTATTGATTTACCAGTTCCAGAATGTCAAATTGTTCTGCATTAGCCTAAAATTTATGAAATAGGATTAATTGGAGAAACAGACTTTTTTGCTGGTGTTTAGTGTTTATGTTTATATAAATCAATGTTTGTTTAGGGCAAAGAAGATTTATCTGACATAAATAATTTTTAGATATTTATGACGATAATGCAAGAAAAAGAAGCTAAAGATAAAAAAGAAGCTGTTAAATTAGTATTATCTTTATTATTACCAGATTATAATATTTTATTTACACCAAATTCTTTGGTATTATAGCCTCATAATAAAGAGCAAGAAAATAAGACAATAGATATTAATAATTTTGAATAGCTTCAAGAAATCTTGCGTTTAGTTTTTTGTATGAAAGAAGGCCCAATGACCTAGCAAGCTTTTAATCCAAAAGGATAGAAAGCTAAAGAAATTGCTGAAAAGTTAATGAAGGGTCGTGAACGTATTGCTGCTGAAAATGGTAGCAACAATACTAGTATTTTTAGTCAATATATGTCAATATTGGAGACTGGATTACATTTTTCTCCTTCAATATTGAAAGACATGACTATGTATCAGCTTTATGATTAGGTAGAACGTTTTATGCTAAAAATGGCATGGGATTAGGATGTAGCTATTAGGCTTGCCGGAGGGAAACCTGATGATAAACCTGATAACTGGATGAAAAATATTCATTAAAATTAAAAGGAGGAAAAAACTCTATGCGTTTTGGTGTTAGAGAGATTTGCAACGTTGTTCTTCGTGCGAAAGGACGTCAGCAAGTTGGTAATAAAATTTTCTATAAGCATGAGCCTGTTATCTATTTTGATACATTAAAGACTTCTAGTTTAGAGGGCGCTGCAACAACCGTATATGCACAGGGCGGTCGTGGTAATTCACGTCTCGTAGCCTGGGAAGGTGAGCGTACAATTACTTTCACAATGGAAGATGCTTTGATTTCTCCAGAGGGTTTCATGATTCTGTCTGGTGCTGGCTTAATTGAAGGTTCTGAAGCTAAGCCTATTATGCAACACATCACAGAGACTATTGATGGTGCCGATGTAGAGCGTACAGAAGATGGCTATACATTCTCTGTAAGTAAGCCTGCTTATTTACCATCTAATAAGGGTGATAATTTTGCTTATGTTATGTTCATGAAGGATGGCGAGATTATTACTGAGCCATATATTCCAGAGCATTTAGAGAGTGAAGATGCATATCCTACAAGCACAGATTTAGTTATTAAGCCCCATGATTGTTATGATGATGCTCATGGCGCCGATGCTGAGAATCCTGGTTATGTAATTGAAAAGCATGTTGATGAACTTGATGGCGCTTTTGATAGCGTACTGGTAGACTATTATACTCCACGTAAGTCTTATGCAAAGCAGATTGAGATTACTCCCGATAAGTTCGGTGGTAACTTCTATCTTGAGGCAGAGACATTATTCCGTGATACTAATGGTTTTGATATGCCTGCTGAATTTATTATTCCTAACTGCAAGATTCAGTCTAACTTCACATTTACAATGGCTTCTTCTGGTGACCCATCCAGCTTCACATTCACAATGGATGCATTCCCAGATTATACTCGTTTTGACCATAGCAAGAAAGTACTTGCTGCTATTCAGATTATTGAGGAAGAGGCTTCTCAAGATAACCATCGTGGTGAGACACCTATTGGTGATTACTCAATTCGCGGTGGAGACAATGAGGACCATCACGATACATTTGACGAGCACTAAGTTAAATAATTTAGAGGGGAGAGATTTTTTATCTCTCCCCTTATTTTTTTAGTTTGAAAGAGGAAGGGGGAAATACTAAATGGGCGAAATTAGCCAATATTTTAAAGATTAGAGTTAGCAAGATATTTTAGTTTCTTTATAGCAATATTAGCAATAGGCGATATAGATTCGTTAGACCATTTAGTAGGCCATTAATGATTATAATAAAACAATAATTGATAATTAGTCTGTTAGTACATTATTAAACGTATTTGATTCTATGAATAAATTTACATCAGAATCTAGTTTATTACGTAATCAATTATTAAAAGCACGTATTAGTACGAATTTAAATAAAGCATATATTGATGGTTATCGTTTTTTAAATGATGTAGGAAAGTATTTTTCAGGAAAATCATGGGATTATTCAATTACTTTATTTGGTCGTAAAAATATTACTTTTCATATGACATTAGATTAGTTTTTAGAGTTTGGTGAATTCCATTTAAAAAGCGGTTTTCGTTTAATGACTGGTAAAAAAAGCATGCTTGCATAGGCAGCTAAATTAGGTATTTAGGGAGAAGAATGGTCTAATGATGCAAGTAATGAAACACGTTATAATACAGCATTATTTGCTGCCTATCGTGGAGCTATCTAGTATGCTAGAAAAGTATTAAGACAAGTTAATAAACGTGCATATAATGAAGGTCAAATTCTTGAAGGATATTTTGCATTTAGCGAAGATACAAAAAACTTATCATTATTATCTCGTATTGCTAAAGCTACAGATACAGCAAAAATTAGCCATTTAGGGAAAAGTAAATATACAGATTTACGAGATACATATTCACAATTTACCGAATAGAGAAAACAAATTTATGAATCATTATAGACTTAGACTAATACTAGAGGTTTCTGGACTGGTGGAGATACGGAAGGAGAAGGTCAGGTTAAAGGTATGGGTGCTGGTATTTTTGCTGAAAATACAATTATTAATTAGTTAGACAAATTTATTAATATTACTAATACTTTAAATTTTGATAAATTAAATTCTACAATTGCTAGTTATGCTGGAGAAGGTAAATAGGCATTATTAGATAGAATTTAGCAAGTATTAAATACAGTTAAAACATCGTTTGAAGCTACTCGTATTGGAGCTAGTGCTTTTGATGAATTAAAAGAATTTAGTGATGTAGATAATATTATTGCATCATTGTTTGGAAGTTGACATAATTAAAAAATTATGTTATATTAAAATTAAGAATAGAGTTAAAGGAGGTCATTTTATATGGCAAAAATTGGTTTTACTAAACTTGGATTAAAGAAAAATACTAATCTAATTACTCTTAATTGGAATGATTAGATTGTTGAAATAAAAGCATATCTACCAATAGAAGAAAAAATTGCAGTAATTGAACGAATTGTAAATCAATCGTTAGATACAAATAATTTTGCAAATCCTATGCGGGTTGATACAAATATATTATTAGAAATTATATTCGCATATACTAATATTAATTTTACTGATAAACAAAAGGAAGATAGACTTGCATTATATGATTTATTAGTTGGTAGTGAATTTTGGGCTCAATTTTTAGCAGTATTACCAAATGAAGAATATATGTCTATTTATAATGGAGTATGGGATACTATTAATGAGATTTATAAATATCGTGATTCTGTTCTTGGTATTTTACAAGCTGTAAGTGAAGATTATAGCAATCTTGAATTAGATGCTGATAAAATACGTGAAAAACTTGGGAATAAAGAAAATATAGAGTTTTTAAAAAATGTAATGGACAAATTGGGCTAACCAAAATAGATTAATATTCCTATTTATTTTTTAAAATATAATTAGGAATAATTCAAACTTTATTAGGGCTTATAAGAGTTATTCTTATAAGCCCATTTTCTTATTTTGGAGAGAAAGGAGTTTCTTATATGGCAAAATAGTTAAATGTAAATCTTGCGGTAACTGCAAATACTTAGCAGGCTAAATAGCAATTACAGTCATTACAACAGAGTTTATCATAGTTAACTGCTAATAGTGCCAATTTAAAAGTTGGATTAGATACACATTAGTTACAATAGGCATCATAGTAGTTAATAGAATTACAAGCGCATTTAAAAGCCGCCACAAATATTGATACTGGAACTCTAGATTTTACAAAGTTAAATAATTCTATTCGTAATAGTGGAAAAACATTAACACAATATGGACAATAGTTATTAAGCTTAGGACCATAGGGACAATAGGCTTTTGCGCAATTAGCTTAGTCTGTTGCTTAGTCAGAAGTACCTATTCGTAGATTAAGTGGGCTATTGGGTCAATTTGGAACTGTTTTAAAAAATACTATTAGATGGCAAATTTCCAGTAGTTTAATTCATGGGTTTATGGGGTCTATTTAGCAGGCCTATGGGTATGCTTAGGACTTAAATAAATCATTAAATAATATTTAGATTGTTACTGGTTTAAGTGATAATCAAATGGCAAAATTTGCTAAGACAGCAAATACGGCCGCAAAAGCTTTAAGTACTACAACTACGAAATATACCGATGCAGCTTTGATTTATTATCAATAGGGTCTTCGTAGTGAAAAAGAAATAACAGAACGTACTAATGCAACTATTAAAATGGCGAATGTAACTGGCTAGAGCACAGAAGCTGTATCCAACCAAATGACTGCTATTTGGAATAATTTTGCTGATGGTAGTAAAAATTTAGAGTATTATGCTGATGTAATTACTGCTCTGGGTGCTGCTACTGCATCTAGTTCAGAAGAAATTTCTCAAGGCTTATAGAAATTTGCCGCTGTTGCCGATACCGTTGGTTTAAGTTATGAAAATGCTACTGCTGCATTAGCAACGATTACTGCTACTACTCGTTAGAGTGCTGATACTGTAGGTACTGGTTTAAGAACATTATTCTCTCGTTTACAAGGTTTATCATTAGGTCAAACCTTAGAAGATGGTGTAAATCTTACTAAATATTCTAAAGCTTTAGCTACAGTTGGTGTAAATGCTCTTGATGCTCAAGGGCAATTACGTAACATGGATGATGTTCTTAATGATTTAGGTAATAGATGGCAAAGTTTATCTAAAGCTCAACAAGTTGCTTTGGCTCAAACTGTTGGTGGTGTACGTCAATATACAAATTTAATTGCTTTAATGGATAATTTTGATTTTTATCAACAAAATATAGATATTGCTAAAAATTCAGAAGGGACATTACAAAGACAGCAAGCAATTTATGAAAAAAGTTGGGAAGCATCATCTAAACGAGTTAAAGCAGCAGCAGAAACTATTTATAGTAGTTTATTAAATGATAAATTTTTTATTAAATTAAATAATGGTTTTGCCGGATTGCTAGATATAATTAATTAGATTATTGCTGGCTTAGGGGGAATGAAAGGAATTTTATTAACTTTAGGCGGCGTAATGACTAATGTGTTTAGTGGACAAATCGCTTAGGGTATGTACAATTTTGGAACTGGAGTTCGTAATATTTTTAGAAGCCCTGAGTCACAACGAAATGAACGAGCTTAGTTTATTACTAATGCTAGTAATTTAATGGCTGGTGGTATTTATGACCCAAAGACAAAAACAGTGAATGCACCTGTTGGTGCTAATGCAATTAATGTTGCAACTCAATATTAGCAATAGTTATAGGCATAGGCGAATTTAGTACAAAATAGTGCATTTATGACACCATAGCAAAAAGAAGCTGCTTAGATTGCTATGACAGCCTTTCAAAACGCTAGAACTCAATAGCAGAATAGTTTAATAGCTTATCAAAATTCATTAAATAAGACCTCTAGTATTAGAGAAAGTTTTAGAGCTAATTATAATGCAGATTAGCATAATAATATAGCAATTAATGATGTTGAAACACTTATTAATTAGACTGTTACTTAGCATTAGCATCGACAAAATTTTATTAGAGAATTAGCTGAAAAAGGCTTTGATAATTTAACAGAAGAAAATAAAGAATCATTTCGATCATTATTTCAAGACGCTGAAGAATTTACAGCAGATAATTTTGATGCGGTGCTAGAATCTGCTCAACAAAGTAGTAATGATTAGTTCCATTAGGAACGTGAACGAATTGCTCATGATTTTGGGGCACGCGCTGGTGCATATATTGATGCTGAGGACAAAACACGGACGTTAAATACATAGCGTTCTCGAGATTTATAGAGTTATCAATCAGCTGAAAATAATTTGAAAGATGCTACATCGCAAACTTCAAAAGGTTTACGTATTGCTACAGGTATGACTAATATTGCAGCTGGAGCAATGCAAGCAATGGCCGCATCAGCATAGCTAGATCAAGCTGTAAAAACTATGGAATAGTTTAGAGCTGGTGCATTAAGCACTAAAGATACTGTAACTTAGATGATATCTAGTATTTCAGGACTTGGTATGAATGGAGTTATGGCTTTTCAATCTATGACAGCTGCATTAAAAGCTTTTGGTGTTACATCAACAGCTGCATTAGGTTGGATTGGGGCTGCATTAACACTTTTAACCATTGCTTTACCCAAGATTATTGAGGGTTTTGACCGTGTAATAACTACTCCAAAAGAAGTATTAGAAAATTTACATGCAGGTACAGAATCTGCTTAGCAAGCAGCAATAGATGCAAAAACCGCATATGATAATTTAATTAATGGTTTTTCACAACATTCTACTTTATTAGATACATTAAATGAATTAACAGCTGGTACGTTAGAATTTTAGCAAGCATTATTAGAAGCTAATAATGCTGCTTATAAATTAATTAATGATAATAATTTAAGTCCTGATGATTGGTTCATTAATGAGCGTGGAGCTGTTCAAATTAAAACTGGTGTATATGATCGTTTATAGCGAGAAGCATTACAAAAACAACAATAGGCAACTGCTGAAAGTTATGCTGCAAAAAGTTTAGATAGCTATAAAACAACAAGTACACAAACGATTCAAGAAGCTCAAAAAATATATGATGATATTTTACATAAAAATGAGCTATAGGAATTAGAAACTGCAACATCTATTAGCCCTAGTAATTTATCAGAACGTATTTAGCTAAAAAACAATACTAAACGTTATGATCAACTTTTTGCGGAATAGCAAGCCGCATTAAGTGATATGACGAATGACCAATATTGGAGTAGTTTAAAACGTTTTGCTACTCAAAATGGATTAAATTATACAGATTTATCTACAAGTTTATAGAATGGGACTTGGGCTTAGAATTCGTTATTACGTGCAGGAGCTTCTAATGATGCATTAATTGCAATGACTAATGCTAGATTAAGTAGTACAGGACGATAGACTTTAAGCACTACAGAATAGATATTAGCAGGTGCATTAAGTAGTAATCCTGAAGTACTAGAAACTATTTTTAATAATGCCATTTAGAATAAAAGCTATAATACTGCGATGGATGCATAGCGAATTGCTCATGCAGCTATTTCTGGTACTGCCGATCATGGGGCAGCTGGTGGAGAACAAAAAACTATAAATTTAACTAGTCAAGATATTGAAACTCTTAAACCAGAAGAAATTAAATCTTTATATTTATAGAATGCTCTAGGAGATAACGTGGCTTCATAGTATGAAGCATTATTAAAAGATTTAGATAAACAAGGCATTACTAATCAAGCAGAACGAAATGTTGCTATCGTAACTAAATTACGTAATCAATTAGCTGCCAATGAATATGCGACAACATTTGAAGAGGCTTATAAAGATATTGATACAGTTACACAAAAACAAATTGATAATTGGAAAGATTTAAATTATGAGCAAATTTTACAATTGGGAGCTAAATTAGCAGCTGGTAATGAAACAGAGCAATTATTAGCTGAAGGAATTTATAATTTACCTAATCAAATTGAAGCTGAATTTTTACAAGCAGCACATGCTAGTATTCAAGATAATGAAGCATATAAAAAATTTATAGATTCTACTGAATAGTTAGCAGAAAAAGATAAAGAAGCTGTTACTAATTTACGAACTTAGTATTTAAATGCTTATGGTGAAGAAACTGGTAATTTAGTCTTCCAAAAAGTAACAGAAGATTTAAAACAGGGATCTGATACTTTACGCAATATTTTTACTGATTTCTAGTCTTCTGGTAGTATTATCACTGATTTAGCAAATATACGTTCTGGCCAAAGTCGTTTAGGTACATATAATGCTGAAAATAAAGAGTTATTAGCTACATAGGTATATGATAGTATTATTGCTACTGCTGGTGAAAAAGGATTATTTGAAGAATTATATAATAGTGATGATTTTGCTGAAGGATTAAAAGCTTTACGTAAAGAACTTAAAAAAACAGGTAAAATTGGTGCAGATTCTTTAGTTGCTTTGACCGAACAATCAGAATTATTAAGTGATTATTTTGAAGCATCTACTATTAATGCTCAGGGCCTTGCTGATGCATTAAATTTATTAGAAACAGGACAAATTAATAATGTTTCTAATGCTTTGTTAAAAGCATTAAGCGCAGCTGGTGAAGTTAATAGTAATTTACAAGAGACATACTCATATATTGATAATTTTAAAGAAGAACGTAGTATTCAAGATATTGGCGCATTTATGAAAAAACGTGCTGATGCAGTACAAGCTGGTTTTTCTTCTGGTATGTTATTAGATGCTCCATTATTACAATCTATGGAAGCATTATTTGGTACTGATATGCGTAGTCAGTATCAAAAAGATATTTACAATTGGACTGGAGATTAGAATCTTACTCCTGAGCAAATTTCTAAATTAGTAAATGATAAATATGCTGATTAGATTGCCGCTATGAAATCTATTCAAGAACGCGGTAATCTTAGTGGAATGTTTGAATATTATGAACAACAAAATCCTAATGGAGGTATGTTCAGTTATAATCAACAAACTGGTTAGGTTACTGCAATTGATCGAGATTAGTTAATTAAAAATGGCTGGCAATCTCAAGATGCATTTATTCAAGGACTTCAAGATAATTATGGCATGTCAGAGACTATGGCACGTGCTATGGCATCTGAATATGCTGCCACAAATGGTAATATTGCGCAACTATGGCGTGAGACTGCAACATAGAATGGAATTAGTGAATTATTATCTACAGAAAATGGTGAATTATTAACTGGTACTGATGTTAAAGCATTTTATAAGCAGTATAAAGATATTATTGATTAGATGTATGATTTTGATTCTAAAACCGGTGAAGAATCATTTTTAGCAAAAATAGCTCAAGACGCTAAAACTGCCGGAAAAGAATTTATAGATTTAGGTAATGATTTTGATTTTTCTAAAAACAAATTTACTGATTTCTAGGATGCTTATAATAAGAGCCGTAATACACAAGAAGGTACTAAAGACCAAGATTGGTTAACTGCCGATTGGACTAAAGCAGGTATTATTAGAAAAAATTCTACAATTCAAGATGGCTAGGTTAAGGCATTACGCACTAGTTTCGATTTTGGCAAAGGTATTACAGAATTATAGAAATATGGTGCTACATTAGAACAAGCTTATGAATATATGAATTAGTTATAGGTAGCAGAAACTGAAGCTACTGGACAAACTGCTTATTTTTCTAAAGAAATTACAAAAGCTGATGGTTCTATAGAAAAAATTAATTCTTCTCAAAAAAACTTTGTTGAATGGTAGCAAAAAAATGGCACTGGCAATTTAGCTAAAGATTTTGATAATTATAGTCAAAGTATTCAAGCTTCTGAAGATGCATTAGCAGCTGCAAATGAATAGGTTGATATAATTGCATAGGGTATTTAGAAAGCATTTAGTGAAGATAATCCTATTACAGTAACTTTTGATAAGCCTGATACCTCTCCGATTACAGATGCTATTCAAGAAGTATCTGGACAAACAATTTCAGTGCATATTTCTGCAACTCCAGATACTATAACTATTAGTGCAAACGCTTCTGGTTATAATAATATTCGTTTTGCGGGTGGTAAACATTCTAATGGTCAATATGAAGGTTTGGCTGAAGTAGGAGAACTTGGCCCTGAATTATTTATCCATGATGGATAGCCTTATCTTGCTGGTATTCATGGTCGAACTAAAGCCTATGTACATCCAGATGATTAGATTTATACTGCTGCTCAAACATAGAAAATTCTTGATGAAAATCCTAGCTTACGAGATATTCCTGGTTTCTCTGTTGGTTATAATCAAGTAACCTGGGGCAGTAAATCTAATGCTAATGTTGATAATGCTAAAACTAGTAAATGGGAACCAGAGCGTTATCATTTAATTACTCGTTAGATTAAAGATTTACAACGTGAATATGACCGTTTAAATAAAATTAGAGAAAAAACATTTGGTGCTGATAAATTAAAAGCGTTAGACCAAGAAATTGAAGCAACAAATGAATTAATTGAAGGGCAAAAACGTTTAATTCAAGAAGCTGAAGATTATCTTAAAATAGATACTGAACGAGTAATAAGCCTATTAGCTCCAGGCGAATTCCAAGTAGATGCTAATGGCAATTTAGCTAATTTTGAAGAATTGCAACAAAAATATCGTAAAAAAGCTGAAGAAGATAAAGATGAAAATGCTCAAACAATTTGGAAAGCTTTAATGCAATATGAAGAAACTATTGATAAGGTACATGATGCTCAAACTGAATTGCAAGAATTAATGTATCAACTTCAAGATTTAGCATTAGAACAAATTACCATTAAAATTGAATTGGAATTAGATATATCAGACGATCGTTTTGAATATTTAGATTATTTATTAGATAAAATTGATGATGATGCTTATCAAGCTGCTGAGGCCATTGCTTTAGTAGGAGAAAAGACTGCTGAAACAATGAAAAAAATCAATACATATACTGATGGGTTAGGAGAAATTTTAAGCCGTCATGGTTTTTCATTGGCTGATTTAAATAATTTATCAATAGAAGATTTACAAAATGCTGGATTTACATAGGATGAAATTGATCAGATTAAAGAATGGCGTAGCGAATTACTTACTGCTAATAAAGATTTACTTGAAATGCGTAAAACTATTGTTGAAAAAGTAATTTCTGCTTTAAATGATTTAAATGAAAAAATTCAAAAGTCTTATGATAAATTTGATGCTTATAATTCAGTATTAGAAAAATATAAAAATATTACTGATTTAATGGGTCGTAATATGTCAGCTCAATCTCGTCAAATTATGAACCAATTAAGTAATACAATGTTACGTAATGCTCAAAATACTGCGGCTGCCGCTCGACGTATTTATGAAGATGCGGAAATGGAAATGGCACAGGCGCAGTTAGCTTATCAATTAGCTGTGTCTTCTGGAGATCAAGAAGCAATTCGACGTTGGCAAGAAGTTATTGATGCTACTTCTGAGCATCTACAAGAAGCTGAAGCACAATGGTTAGATTCTTGGAATAACGCTCTTGAATAGGCAAAAGCCATGTTTGAAGATATGATGGAGCAAATACAAGAAGACTATAGCGCCACTATGGGAAGTACATTTGGTTCATTAGATTATTTACAAGCTGCTTATGACCGTCAAAAAGAAATTGGTGAAATGTATGAGCGTGATTTTGATAGGTTATATGACTTAAGTAAATTATCACGTGATATTTCTAAAGCTATTGATGATAATGATAATATTCAAGGTAAGTAGAAATTACGAACTTTACAAGCTGAAATTAATAAATTATAGGCAGATGGTACTCGTTTAAGCGAATATGATGTTGAAGTCTTACGCAAAAAATTTGAGTTAGAGCAAGCAAGATTAGCATTAGATGACGCTCAAAATGCTAAATCACAAGTGCGCTTATAGCGTGATGCCAATGGTAATTGGGGCTATGTGTATACTGCGAATGAAGATAAAATAGCAGAAGCAGAATAGGCATATGAAGATAAGCTTCATGAATATTAGGTATTAAATGATGATTATATTAATCAATTACAAGATAAGGCATTAGAAGTACAACAAACTTGGTCAGAAGTTGTTGGAGAAATTTATAGTGATTTAGGTTTGGGTGTAATTACTGATGAAGAAGCTGCTGCTAGACTTGAAGAAGCTAATCAGTGGTTAAACGAATAGAGAGCTTATTTTGAAGAATAGTCTAATCATGCTTTAGAAAATTAGGCAAGTTTATATGACCGTACATTAAATACATATCATGTTGCGAGCGCTGAAATTGTTGACACTTGGGGTGAAACCAATCTTGCTTTATTAACTAAAATTGATGAATTATAGGCTTATATGAATAATTGGAATGAAGCAAGCGAAACATTCCTAAGTCATAGCGCAGAAGTGATTGATAAATATAAAGAAGATATTGATAAAATTAATGATATGGCTGGAATTTCAACTACTAAATTTGAAAATCATATTGATAATGTAGTAATAAATATTAATGATATGTCTGATGATACATTGACAAGTGTTAATGATTTATCAGAGGCAATGCGGAATGAGTTTTCATCAGCATTATCAGAAGCAGTAAATTGGGAATTACAATATGTAGATGCAATGGATGCTATGATTAATCGTAATGAAACTTTCGTTAAATCATTAAATTTAATGATTGAAAAACTAGCTGGTGTTAATACTAGTATTACCGAAATGTTAACTCCTTTAGAAACCTTAGATAATATTATTAATCAGTCTACAACTCCAGTATATTATTAGAATAGTCTATCTGAATTAACTGGAACTTCTGCCCAACATATTTTATCTTTACTTAATGCGAATATAGCAGCTTATAGCGCTGGATTAGGTGAATTAAGTATGTCTGGTGTTAATGGTTTAACAACTACAATAGATTAGAATGTTACTATTAATGCTTCTTTCCCCAATGCTACAAATCATAGTGAAATTGAAGAAGCATTTACAAATCTTATCAATAAAGCATCTCAATATGCAAACCGTAAAGGTTATTAATATAAGGGCTGGGTATAAACCCAGCCCTCTTTTTTATTGGGCGAATTATGGTAATCTTTTCTAATGTTTTTTTATTGATATATAGAGAATTTTTTTGAGATAAAGGAGAGATAATATGGCAGACAAAGATTATGCTGAAGATTTATTTTAGGCTGTCGATACCATTGTTCATGAACGTACACGGCATTTGCCATATGATCAAACAATTGTAGCCACTATAACAAATAATAATAAAGCCTATGTTGGTTTATATCAAGTCACTACAGATTCTAATATTGAATTTAATGCTTATAGTTCAAATTTTGACTATAATGTGGGCGATATGGTTTATGTTCGTGTCCCAGGAGGAGATTATACTAAATAGAAAGTTATTGTGGATAAGTATGTGGCAGAAAGTGCAATTAGTGCTGATTTTACAAATGGTGTATTTTATCGGGATACTCAAGCATCGGTTTATGTTAAAGATGCTGATAGTAATACTATTTTAATTAATACTGCTGATAAATATTAGGGATATAATGGATTTAATTTATTTTGTGAGGCTACTACTCCAGGACGTGTAGATATACAAGTAAGTGTAAGAGGGAAAAATTATACTGAATTAAATTCTACAGAAGCTAGTATTGTTACGTTTGATTCTCGAACAATTTTATATACTGAATCAAGTTTAATTCGTAATATTAGTTATCAATTAATTAATATTAATCCTGAAGCTATTATTATTTAGGGCGCCACAAATTTAAAAGTTACTCTAACATTAGGCTATCTTTGGCAAGAACGTTTTGATACTGGAGTGTTTAAAGCATTATTATATAATGCTGACAATAAATCAACTTACTATAATCCAGAGGCTGATCGTTTTTTATGTCGATTAGGAGCAAAATTATTATTAATTGGGGCTGATGAAAATGGTTTTATTGCTACTCCACAATCTCTTACTACTGCTGCATTTTTATTAGGTTTAAATGAAGGTATTGAAGAACCTAGTTATAATGTTGCATTAGATGGGAACTATGATATTATTTCTGGCGATAACCTAGAAGATACAACTTATTATAAAAAGTTTGATATTATTATTCATCCTAATTTATAGTTGGCGGCGCAATTAGCTAGAGTTAAATGTTAGTTTAAAACTAGTAATAATACAACAGCGATATCTAATGAATATATTATATATAGCTAGACTAAATTAAGTTCTAAATATAAAATTTTTACTTTAACCGCAACTCCTAATGAATTTTATGTATTTAATTCTGCGGGGTCTTGCTTAACAAATAATACTACTTGTATTATTACTTTAACATATTTAAATAAAATTAATACAGACGATATTATTACAAATATTTCGCATAATTTAAATAATATTGCCTATTTTACTAATATAAGTCAAACCAGTAATAATGGAAAAACTATTCAATATACTTGTACAATTGGTGGTACATTATAGAATACTGTTGATATAGTCCCAATTGAATTTACTATTAATAAAGATGATAATATTTATGTTGTAACAACAACTTTATATTTTGGACAAATTCGCATTGATAGTTCTGATACTACTGGACTTTAGTTATGGTTAAATAATACTGATAAATTAAATTATTATCAATTAACAGATAATAATTCTACATTATTTTCATTAAGTGGAAATACTTTAACTATTGGTGGATAGGCTGTATCTACTACTGGTACTTGGGGTGGCACTGCGGCCTCTGCTAATGTGGCTACGGCACTTGGTTCCAATGCTGGTGCTGCTACACAACCTATTTATTTTGCGAATGGTATACCAGTAGCTATTACTTCTACTATTGGTGCATCTAATAAACCTATATATGCTAATGCTGGTGTTTTAACTAGTATTAATAGTTTAGATGATACATTATTGGGTTTTACTAATAATACATATGGTTTTACGACTGTCGGTAAAAATACAAAATTATATGCATGGCTAAAAGCTATACAAACAAATATAAATACCTTGGCTGCAAAGCATACTGATGTAACTGTAAGTTGGCCGGGGAATATAACATTATGAGATAAAGGAGGAATAATATGGCATCTACAAATAAATTATACCCTCCAATTATTGCAGGAGTATTACCAGCATTTTATAAAGTTGAACGCCTTGCTGGAGATACTACTCCTTGGATAATTAAAATTACTGTTCCTTTTGGAATGAATTAGATGGTTGGTCAAGGTCAAGTTAAATCTATATTTTTACGGTTAAAAACAGTATAGACTAATGAAGTTAAATATTGTGCGCCAACTGATAGATTTGATTTAGATGCTGGAATTGCTTATTTTGAATTAAATTAGTCACAAAGTGATTTATTAAAAGAAGGTTTATTTTATAAAGCTCAAATTGCTTATTGCGATGTAGCTATCTAGCGTGATACTACTGGTACAATTATATCAATGCCAGAAGCCGTAGACGCAGGTTATTTCTCTACCGTGAGTATTACCAAGTGTATAGCTAAACCTATTGTTGCTATTGCCAATTTTGATTCTAAAAAAGTAAATTTATATAATAATAGATATTTAGGTACCTATGAACAAGATATTGAAAAAGGCGATAGTAATGAGAAAGTATATTCTTATTGTTTTACTATTACCGATAAGAATGGAAATACATATATTACTTCTGGTATTTAGTTGCATAATACAAATAATGATATTAATCATTGGTCATCAGAAGATGAGTTTTTAGTTAATAAATTATTAGTACCAGGAGAAATATATTATTTAACCTATTCTGTAACTACAGTAAATGGTTTATAGTTATCTTCTCCAACTTATCGTTTAATGGCTGGTGAAAGCATTGATATGGAAAAAGCTATTAGTCTTTTACCAGAATTAAATTATGATGAAGGTTACATTCAAATTAACATGCGTGGGCCACGTCGTTATCGTTTAGATAGTGATAATGCTATTACTATATTAAATCAAGAGGATTATTGCTCTGGACAATTCTTATTGTCACGTGGGTGTTTTCGAGATGATTATATGGTTTGGGAAGATATTGCTCGTTTTAATTTAAATAATGAATTACCTTCAAATCATATTGAACGAGATTTTACTATTGAACAAGGTGTTACTTATAAATATAGATTATAGCAATATAATAAAAGTGGAGTATATTCTAATCCTATTTATTCTGATGAAATTTATGCTGATTTTGAAGATATGTTTTTATATGATGGAGTTCGACAATTAAAAGTGCGTTTTAATCCTAAAGTAGCGTCTTTTAAAGTTGATATTCCAGAATAGAAATTAGAAACAATTGGAAGTAAATATCCATTTATTTTTAGAAATGGTAATGTCTATTACCATGAATTTCCCATCTCTGGACTTATCTCTTATTAGTTAGATGAAGCAAAATTATTCTTAACTGAAGAAGAGTAGTTAGATGGACAAGTTTTTGAAAATAATATGGAGTATGAATATGCTACTGCTGTGCGGCAAGGATGGCAACAAGTTTCTCATTAGATGCATCCTATAACGCAAGAAGAATGGGAGGCAATGTCGCCAGCAGAACGAGCTAAGCATCCTTTACCCACAGAAATAACAGAATAGTATCCTGTTCGTTCTGTTAAATAGACTTTAAATAATAATAAATTATCACCAATCAGAATTGACAAAGATTTAACTAGTGAAAATCATATGTCTGAACGCTATTTTAAATTAGCAGTTTTGGCTTGGTTAACAAATGGAGAAGTTAAACTATTTCGTTCTCCAGGAGAAGGTAATTACTTAGTTCGTTTATTAAATACATCATTAACTCCTAATGATACATTAGGTCGTATGTTACATACATTTAATACAACTGCTTATGAGATTGCGGATTTAACATATGAAAATTTATTATATTATAAGTTAATTAATGTTGCAAATCCTAATTTAAGTATTATATAGTTTTCTACTATTGAATTTACTCCAAACGCCGATGGATCTTCTACTGTATTATATGAGTCTGATGGAGATATTATTTCTGGTTTTGAAGTAAATGATTGCGTACCCGGTGATTAGATATTAGTAACCTATGGGGATGATCATTCTACTGAATTAATTACTATTGGTGTTACTGGTAGTTATCATTTTGATGCTCATGGACGACCTATAGAATCTGTATTATTTTATCCAGCACCAGATACTCCATTTAATTATCCTCATTCAATTACACTTGAATATGTAGATGAACAAAAACATTATTTTGATTTAATTGCTAATGTAGGAATTACTACTGTAGTAAGTAGAACATATTATGGACCTTAGAATAATTTAGTAAATAGTGTGGTAGGGGATACAAATAATTTACATAAATTTAATATTAAATTAGGATAGGGCAAAGATGCTTATAAAACTCGTCTTTTAGATATGGAAATTTTGCGCATTCGTCGGCGTGAAATTATTCCTATTTATGAGGTAGAAACAGATTTATATAGTGTTACTCCCTATGGAAAAGGATATCCTATTGAAGAATTAACTCAAATGAGTTCAGTTGATTAGGAAATTATTAATAGATTTGCAATTTTTGCGATTTATGTACCTGATAATACTAATATAATTGCTACTTCTCATTTAGTTAATAATATTACAGATAATAGTACTGATACATTAGTATCTATACCTTATACTGATGAACCCCAGGATAAACATTATAATGAATTATATCCTGATTGGATATTTTCTAAATATTATGATTAGCATAATAATCCAGCATTTTATACAACTGCTCCTAAATTGCAATTTGCTATTAATACTGAATTAGATAATAATGATTTAAGTTGGGTAGATTTATCAACCCGCGATGAAATGACATTATATCATTTAGGCCCAATTCAAATGCTAGCATTGGGAAATGGGGTAATAGCTGAAACAGTAATGCGTATTTAGGTAATTGATTATACTTTAGAAGATACTGATAAAGAAGTCAGTGAAACTAAAAACAATTATTTAACAGCTAAATCTCGTATGTTTGATGATTATGCTATTTATGTAAATACTAATACAAATGCTATGAATGAATATAATACATATTTAGCAATTAAAACAAAATATGATTAGGCATTAATGCAATATAATAAAATTAGTGAAACCTTAATCATGTTCCGTAGCTTAGTTAATAATACTGATGTATATATTGATGATATTAAAAATATTACCACTAATATTGTTAATGCAATTAATAGTTATATTAATAATTATTATGTAACATTAGTAGCTTATATTGGACATAATCATATTCAAGCTCCATCTGATGTAGTTTTATTGCCTAAACCGACTGTATTTACTACTACTGGTGAAAATAATGATTTAGATTAGTTACATGCTATTATTGATGCCAAAGATCCAGACATTCCTTCTGCTACATTAGAAGTATTAACAACATTAAGTAATAAATTAAATGAAGTATCATAGGTATTTATTACTGTATTAAATGATTATCAAGATAGTATTCCAAATATGGATAATATTATTAATATTTTACCTGCTGATTGGGATGCTAATTATTGGGATACTCATGAAGTACCTGAAATTGTACGTAGTTTGTCGCATGAATTATTATTATAGTTACAGCAAATGTATTAGCTATTAAGATATAGCGGAGAAGTTAATATATTTACTGATGATTATTTTATTAATAAATCATTACCTACAAATCGTGCCTGGACAGAAGCAGAGGGGCAAATCGTTATTGATGATTAGGCCAATGTAGGTGGCATTGAATTAGTAACAGAAGATACTTTTGAAAATAATGAAACAACAATTATATATGATCCAAATAGTACTATTTTAGCTTTAAAAACTGCTTATATAACAGCAGATACAGAATTATAGGAATTAATTGAAATTCATGATGATTGTCAAACTGCTGTAGAAGCTTTAATGAATAAATGGACTCAAGTTTGTTAGCCTATTAATGATTGGAATAATAATATTACAACATTATTGGATGATATCGAAACTCAACGTAAAGCAATTGAAGCTTCAAATGAACTTATTAGCCATTTAGAACAAGAGCCTCCTACAGAAAATAATTTGACAGCAATTGAATATTTAAATTTACGTATTAGATTAGCTAATGCTAAAATTGCAGAAGATTAGAATTCTATTTAGGCTATTCATAATAGGATTGAAGCATATATGGCATATCAACGTAAACCTAATGATCCAGTTGATATGTTAATTTATTCTGAAGTAGAAAGTGCTTTAGATGAAGCGCAAGCGGCATTAACTGAGGCTGAAACTAATGTAACTACAAAACAAAATTCTAAAAATTTATTTTATAATGCATATTAGCAAGCCATAGCTAATTGGAATAATAAATTATCAATCATTATTGCTTATATAGATATTTTAAAGCGAGTTGATACATTACATGAATTAGGGCTTAGTGAATTACAAGAACAAATTAGTTAGTACCATAGATGGTATAATGAATTAGTAGATGCTCATAATATTCGATACAGTGAGGCTAATAATACTTTAAACGAAATGAATTCATTATATATGGGTTTTGCTAAGTTAAATGAGCTAATTGATGAGTGGGAGGCTCAAAAAGTTGCATTAGAACCTACTATTGCGACTGAGCCAACCCCAGTAGACCCACCTGTTGAGTTTGCTTGGGACTATTATATAGATGATATTAAGCGTAAATGGGAAATTTTTATTTTAAAATTACAATAGAAATATCAAGAAATTGAAGCGAGGTATTTTGCATGAAAAATCCTTTGCTTGATACTAATTTTTTATTGGCATTAGATAATACACATAATAAAATCATTTACGCAAAAGTCATTTCATTAACTCGTGATGAATAGCCTATTGAGGCTATTGAAGGTGTTGTATAGTCAGGCTCCATCAATATTGATGGAGCTTCGGCTGTACGTCGTTCTTGTAATCTTACTATGACAACTAAATTACTTAATATTAATGAGGTTTATTGGGGATTTAGCACAAAAATTAAATTAGAAATTGGTGTATAGAATACCATTAATCCTACATATGATAATATCATTTGGTTTAAGCAAGGGATTTATATTTTAACAGATTTTAAAACTTCTCAATAGGTAAATAATTATACTATTACCTTATAGGGTAAAGATAAAATGTGTTTATTAAATGGTGATATTAGCGGTCATTTTAATGCAGAAACTAATTTAAAAGTTGAAAATATTGTTGACAATGATGGTAATATCACAGAAGTAGTTCGTCCTATTAAATATATTATTCGGGAAATGATACATCATTATGCACAAGAGCCTTGGGCAAATATTGTTATCAATAATCTTGAAGATTATGGCTTAGAAATGCTAGATAATCATAGTGAAAATAATTATTATTTATGGCGTGATCAAACCGGTAAATATGTATATTTAACTGATAACTAGTTAAATGATATGTCTAAAGATGGTGATCCAACTGAACCTAATGGACCACGAAATAAAATTAATGAATCATGCATTTATGATGGAGTTCAATATTCTAATTTAGATGAATTACCTGCATCTTTTATCTTTATTAATGGGTTAGAAGAAGATGCAAATGGACTTATAGGATAGAAAGTAAGTAGTACAATTAATAATGGACAATATCATTTATTTAAAATTGAATCTTATGGTGTTGCTGGCTATCGCCGTACTGATTTAACTTATGATAAAGAATTAATTGCTGCCGCTGGTGACACTGTAACTTCAATATTAGATAAATTAGTTAAAATGTTGGGTTCATTTGAATATTTTTATAATTTAGATGGATAGTTCGTTTTTTAGGCTAAAGACACTTATTTAAATACGGTATGGTCTGCAGCTGAAACCCTTGATACTGCCCAAGAAATTTCTTATATTAATCCAGCATTAATGAGAAGTAAAACTAGTTATTATTTTGAAAATGGTTAGTTAATAACTACAATTGCTAACAATCCTAATTTATTAAATGTTCGTAATGACTTTACAATATGGGGGAAGAAAAAAACTACTACAGGTTCAGAAATTCCTATTCATGCGCGTTATGCGATTGATAAAAAACCATTATTTTATTGTAAAGTTGCAGCTGCAAAAGAATTGGAAAATAATCCTAATGATAATTAGGCATTATTAAGAAATATTTATATGACTCAAGAGGGATTTGAGTTAATTAAAAAAATGGCCTTTGCAGATATTGATGAAGCTTCATATCATAATCGACATCCATTACCAAATGCTTTTCGTGATGATGCTGATAATTGGTGGAATATAGAAGATTGGGCAGAGTATTATAAAGCTTTTGTTGGTTCTATGCCAACTAACTCAATTAAAATGTATCAAGCAGCAGGTACTGAAGAAAATCCTAATTAGGGTTATAGTGGTAATCTATATTTTGCAAATGACTTGACTATTGCTCCTGGTATGTATGGATTAGGCACTGCTCCATTTGCTGTAGTTGATATCGAACGATTACCAGATGATCCAAATGAATGTATACCTGCTAGTTTTAAACAAGTAATTAATAATAGACTTATTATGTCACATAATGCATTTATGCATAGATTTAATTCCTGTAATCATAAATATAGTTATTTTTTATAGTTAGCACAAGATGAACATTATGAATCATATTTTTATCGTCCTACTTTAGATTTTTCTGACGTTACAGAATTTCATTCAAATTCATTTGCTGCTTCTATATATGCTAGTCTATTGGAAAAACAAAATACTAATATTGTAGATTGGCGTGAATTAATTTATTTAATGGCACAAGATTATTATCAATATAACCATGATGATGATTTTGAGTTAAATGTATCAATCGCCAATAGAGAATTTAGTAAATTATTTAATAGATTAGATTATTATAGTGGTAAAACAGGTTATGAGTAGTATTATCATGATATAGAAGGTTTTTGGCGTTTGTTATATGATAAAGAACATGCGAATGATGTAGCTATTATTGGTAAAACATCAAAATTTGAAGGTACAGAAGTACATTATGATAATGATGGTTGGAATGTATTAATTACAGAAGACCCAACATCATTATTATTTTGGTTTGATTTTTATGAAACAGATACTTCTGCTATTGGACGTTTTAGTGTGCCTGCAATTGGTTAGCGAACTAAAGTTGTATAGGATGATGATGTTCGTGTAATTGTATATCCTGATGTGCCTGATATTGTATATTTATATGAAGGTGAAACTATCACTGAAGATGATTTTGCATTAAGTTCAAATAATAGTGGTTATAGTTTCTTCCCTAATCCTTCTAGCGCATTTACAACATACTTTACTTTAAGCATAAGAAATAAATCTGCTAAAGAAACCATGGATAATTTAGTATATAATTATAGTCATACTAATGATAATATATCATTAACAACTATACCAATTTATTATTTACAACCTAATAGTATTATTCATGTACATGAGGAATTAAGTCATATTAATGGATATTATGAAGTAACAAAAATTACATTACCATTAACATATAATGGTACAATGAACATTTCTGCTGTAAAAATTCCACAGCAGATTTATTAAGGAGGAAAAGGAATGGTTAAGAAAATTAAACAATTTAGATTTTATGATTAGGGAAATTCTAAAAATACAAATGAAAAAATCTTTTTCACCAGCAATGTGGATTTTAGCAGATATATGCCAATTGTACATTTAGGAATTCAAACATTGCCTGGTACTAAAGTTTATTTAAATTCTAATATGGATGCACCAGTTATTATTGGTGCTACTGGTATTTATGAACTTGATTTAGAAGGTACGACTGGTTTAATTAGTAGTTTATAGTTTGACCCTAATTCTATGAATATTATTGAAGCTACTCCAACTGGTTACTTAATTGTTGATATTATTTATGAAGTTGAGGAGGATTAATTATGGCAACAAGTTTATATGGAACTGTTAAAAAAATTGGTTCTTCACAATTTACTTTTGATCGTATTTATTCAACTCGTAGCGAGATGGAAGCATAGATGCAATAGGATGGAGTATATCATGGCCGATATGTATTAATTAGCTATGGAGAACATTATACTACTAATAATGTTAATGATGCTACTATTACAATTAATTTAAATAATCAAACATCTGAATGGCGTGCTAATATTAATAGTGATTGGATTGCTAATTATAATGCAGATTTATAGGCTTATCATAATGTATATGATAAAACAGTATGGCAAAAAATTTTTGATGGTACTACTGCAAAATATATTATGGTGGCATCTTTAAATGCTCGTGCGCCTGGTTTAACCATCAATGAAGACTATTATAGTTTTAATTTAAATACAGATAATAATTCTAATTATATTTATTATACTAAAATTGATGGAAATAATGTAGTAACTATCCATGATGGCGCAGAAGGTATTAATCATGCCCCAAAAGTATCAGCGAATTATCCTATTCCACGTTGGCATGAAACTTTATCTAACGACTTAATTTATCATTTAGATATGCCAATGCCATTACATATTAATCTCGCTAAAGAACCCGAATATTTTCAAGAAGGTGCTACTCATCCAAAAGTAAGATATGAATATGATTTAAGCAAAGATGCTAATAATTATATTCGTTGGGAGCATATCTTAAAAAATAATAATAGTAATGAAACTATTGGCGCAGATTTTAATTTTAATGTACCAGCAATTGGTTAGGCTATTAGTGATGCATATGATGCCTTATATGGTATTCCATTATTAAAAGATGAAAATGAAAACTTAATTTTAGATGAAAATGGAAATCCTCAAGCCACTACTGGAACTAGACCTTTTATTAGTGAAGCAGAAGATAATAATGGTTATGTCAATTTAAAACAGGAAACAATAGACGCTTTAGCGCAAACTGATTATGTTGGTTTACTATATATTTTAGATCATATTGGTTTACGGGCATCTGATGGGCATTATTTATTAAGTTCAGATTGGAGTGTACCAGTTCATGAATTTGGTCATATTGATAATAAACCTGAAATTATAAATAATATTTCTGTGCCCACTTCTGGACCTAATATCGGGCTTTGGACTCTTACTGTAGAACAACAGTCTTAATCGTTTTGGGCTGACCTTGTTAAAGGGTTAGCCCAAAATTTAATATAAAATGGATAATAAAATACCTTAAAGAAAGGAGAGTTTAAATGGCAAATGGTTATAATTTTGTAAAGTTTTTGCGTGGTTCACAAGCAGCTTATGATAGATTACAATCACCTGATATTAATACTTTATATTTTATCTATGATGAAAATTCTACTGATGAATAGCCAAGTGGAAAATTATATTTAGGTCGTTATTTAATTAATGATAGTAATTTAACTAGTGTAGCACTTGGTGATTTAACTGATACTGATATTGGTGAACTCACAGGAACTGAAATTTTACGTTATAATAGCACATTGCAAAAATGGCAACCTGTTCTTGTAAGTGATTTACTTGAAGAATTAGGTATTGCTGCAAGTGCGGCTGTTGTAAACTCTGGCATTACGAAACAAGCTGGTGAAACTGACGCCGATGCTTTAAACCGCGCTGTTTTAACTAAAAAAGAAGGCGATTTAGCAATCGTTGATGGTACGGTATATGTCTATGATGATGATAATTGGTTAAAAATAGTAGATTCATCAGTAACAGATATTGGTAATTTAGCTGACAGAGTTAGCGCTCTAGAAACTGCTCTTGATGACGTATACACTAAAAATGAAACTGATTCAGCTATTGCTAGTGCAGTAGCTGCTGCTAATCATTTAACATATACAACTGTTGGAAGTTTAGAAAATTTAGATCCAACAGCAACTAATAGTCAGAATAAGATTTTCCTCGTGCAAAGAGCACCTGGCGAATTAAATGATGGTTATGATGAATTTATGTCTGTTAATGGTTCATGGGAAAAATTAGGTAATTGGGGAGTAGATCTTTCTAATTATGTATAGGTTGGTGATTTAGCCAATTATGTACAGAATAATGATGCCCGTTTATTAACAGCAACACAAGTCGATTATATCAATAATTTATTTGATAATAATGGACAAATTTCTGTTTCTAGTATTAGCGATTTTGATCCAAGTAATTATGTATTAAAAACTACAGTTGGAAATCTATCTGATTTAACTAATCGTAGTTCTGCAAATAGTACTATTGTAGATGAACTTAATGTAC
>Ga0247611_10001474_pt1 | contig 41573 bp, 31 predicted proteins | sample 177DNAGHGhighgp2_FD_192422 | JGI IMG/M metagenome (GOLD analysis project Ga0247611, IMG submission 192422) | Sheep rumen microbial communities from Palmerston North, Manawatu-Wanganui, New Zealand - 1770 DNA GHGhigh gp2 | ecosystem: Host-associated > Mammals > Digestive system > Stomach > Rumen... | reverse complement strand
TAACGAAAGAGATAAATCTTTGTTTGAATTGATTAAATCAAGTAAGAAATCAATATTTTCAACCTCTGAATCTATTAAATTATGTAACACTTCACTTTTAATTTCCATTATCTTTAGTAAAAAAGAGCTTAATAAAGCTTATAACCTTTCATAATATACACAATATATTCTACTATGAATAGTTTTTTTAGTCAATTAATGTACATTTTTTTAACTTAAATGTAATGTAAAATTTCATAATGATAATATTACCAATAACCGATTGAAAAAAAAAGTATACTATGTTAGAATGTTATCGTGATTTATTGTAATTATAAAAGATGAAAGGGGATTTAAGTAATTTTAAAATGGAATTATTTAATGTCGAAATAAATGAAAAACTTTTTAAAAGATTAATCATTGTTTTTATAGCATTTATAATTATTTATTGTGCTTTAACAATGAGTTCTTTATTGGTTTTTAAAACATATACAATTGGAGCAGAGACGACAGTAGTTGATGATGGAATGAACACACATATAGACCTATTAGAGTCGGATAGCAAAAAAATAGAAATAGCTGGTTGGGCCTATATGGAAGGAGAGCCAATCAAAAGAGTTAATAGTAGTTATATTTTAAAAAACAAAGATACAGGTAAGATGTACAAAATGAGAACAAAAATGGAAGATAATATCAACATAACAGAAGAAGAACACAAAAAAGCTGGCATGCATGCTCAAGCACTTTTGATAGGTCTTCCTAAAGGAACATATGATATATATGTACATTACAAAAATGATAATCATGATATTTTGTCATATACATTGATTTCAAGAGACATCAAGTAAGAGAATAGAAAAGAAGAGGAGGAAATATGTAGCGATACATATTACTATTATGGAAAAGAAAAATATATTTTGTAAGATGAAATCTTTTTTTGAAAAAAATGGAAGAATGGCATTATTATTACTATTTGTTTTAGAATTAGTGCTTATGATATTTATAACACCAAACAAATTTGACGATGAGTTCTTTTTAAACAAAGCAATAGAAGGGCATACTTTTGAATATTTAATTGATAGATATAATACATGGACTTCAAGAGTTGTTTTAGAATTTGTGTTGATAGTATTATTTAAAATTTCAAAAGTATCATGGATGGTGATACAAGCATTGATGGTTACGTTAATTGGATATTCACTATCAAAGATATTTGTTAAAGACAACAAAGACGAACTAAATTTTATGCTTATATCTATGATACTTATATACCCGCTTAACGTTATGGCAAGTGCTGGATGGGCAACGACGACGACAGTATATACATGGCCATTAGCTCTTGGCCTTTATGCATTGATTCCAATAAAAAAGATTTGGAATGGCGAGAAAATAACAATAATTCAATATTGCTTATCATCACTTGCAATTCTATATGCTGCAGACAATGAGCAAGTATGTGCATTATTACTAGGTTTTTATTTGTTATATACATTAATAATGATTTTTAAAGATAAAAGGATTCATCCATACATGATAGTGCAGTGTTTGATTATTATTGGATGCATGATATTTATTTTAACTTGTCCTGGAAATTATGTAAGGAAGTCTAATGAAATAGAAAAATACTTCCAAGACATGGAAATGTTTACAGTATTGGATAAGGTGGCACTTGGCTTTACATCTACAATGGGACTTATTATAGGTGAAGAGACAATAGTATTTTTGCTAATGTCATCAATTATCAACATATATATCTTTACTCATTATAAAGAAAGGATATATAGGATAGTATCAATATTGCCACTTATTTCAGTAATTATTCTTGGACTTCTTGTAGGTCCAAAAAACCCAGATTTACTTGGAAGAGTATTCCCATTTATGTACTCGTTCAGAACTTTAATTGTATCGCAAGAAATATTTTTGACAGCAAGTACATGCAATAATTTGCTTTATGTAACACCGCTTATTTTTTCAATGATATTCTTTATTTGTACTGGAATGTCGATATTATTGTTATACAATAACCTCAAAGATAATGTACCATTACTATTATATTTAGCAGGATTAGCATCAAGAATAATTATTGGATTTTCTCCAACAGTCTTTGCATCAGGTGCAAGGACAATGATATTTTTTGAATTTGCAATGATAGCTATTTCAATAATCACATGGCAAAATATTATAAAGGATAATAAAGTTGATAAAAAACTTATAAATAAAGCAGAGGTTGCAATTAAGTTTACTGCAGTAGTTCAATATTTAAATGTGTTGTTCTGTATTTTATTTACACAAAAATAGATTTAACAAAAGATTATAGATTCCAAAAGTACGAAAGGATAAAATTATGAATGTTTCTAATTTTACTGAAAAATCTAAAGATGTTATTACGTTTGCAAATGACTTTGCAACTAAGAACAGGAATAATGAAATAACAGAATATCATATGTTATATTCACTGCTTAAAGATAGTGAAGGAATAGTGTGTTTACTTTTGAAGAAGATGGAGGTAGACATTGTTACTTTAAATAATGATATACTTGAGAAAATAAATGCAATGCCTAAAATACAGGCAAAAAAAGATATTAGATTTTCGACTGATGTTGAGAATGTTCTTACAAATGCTGAAAAGCAAGCCAAAGACATGGGAGATGACTTTATTTCGGTAGAACACATCATGATTGGAATAATTGAATCATCTTCTGAAGATATGAAAAAGTTTCTTAAGTCTAAAAAAATAGATAAAAGAAAGTTTATTAGTGGCTTAAAAGATATAAGATCCAACCCTAAAGCATCAGAAGATAAGGATACCATGGCATCAAGCACTCTTACAAAATTTGGTAAGGATGTTACACAACTCGCCAGAGAAAATAAGTTAAATCCTGTAATAGGTAGAGATGATGAAATTAGAAATGTGATAAGAATTCTTTCTAGAAAAACAAAGAATAATCCAGTACTTATTGGAGAACCCGGCGTTGGTAAGACTGCAATAGTAGAAGGATTAGCCCAAAGAATTATTAGGGGAGATGTTCCAACAAGTTTAAAAGGAAAGGCTATTTTCGAGCTTGACCTTGGACTTTTAATTGCAGGAGCTAAATATAAGGGAGAATTCGAAGAAAGACTTACAGGCATTCTAGAAGAAATAGATAATTCAAATGGAAATATTATATTATTTATAGATGAAATACATAATTTGGTTGGAGCAGGACAATCTTCTGGCTCAATGGATGCTAGCAATTTATTAAAACCAAGATTAGCAAGAGGAGAGCTACATTGTGTTGGTGCTACCACATTAGACGAATATAGAGAGTACATCGAAAAGGATCCAGCATTAGTTAGAAGATTTCAGCAAGTAATGGTTCCAGAACCAACTGTAGCAGATTGTGTAACAATACTTAGAGGTATTAGAGAAAAGTTCGAGATTTTTCATGGAGTTAGAATTTTAGATTCAGCACTTGTCGCAGCTGCTACACTTGCTAATAGATATATTACTGATAGATTTTTGCCAGATAAGGCAATAGATTTGATAGATGAATCGTGTAGCATGATCAGAACGGAAGTAGAGTCAATGCCAGTAGAGCTTGATGAAATATCTAGAAAGATAATGCAATATGAGATTGAAGAAAAATCTCTTGAACGAGATGAAGACAAGAAAACTCAGAAGAGACTTTTTGAAATAAAAAAAGAACTTACAAATCTTAGGCTTGAATTTCAAGATATGAAAGTTAAGTGGGAAACTGAGAAAAAGAATATAGAGAAAATTCAAAAATTAAAAGAAAAAATTGATTCAATTCATGGTGAAATAGAAGAGGCAGAAAGAAACTATAATCTTAACAAAGCAGCTGAATTAAAATATAAGACATTGCCTAATCTTCAAGAATTATTAAATCAAGAAGAAAAAGAATTTGAAAAGAAACAAGGTGGTTCATCTCTTATAAAGAACAAAGTTACTGAAGAGGAAATTGCGACGGTTGTTTCAAAGCTAACAGGTATTCCAGTATCAAAACTGGAAGAAGAAGAAAAAGAAAGACTTCTTAATCTTGAGAGCGTTTTGCATGAAAGAGTTGTAGGACAAGATGAAGCTGTTAAGAAAGTTAGTGAAGCAATCTTAAGAGCTAGAGCAGGAGTAGCAAACCCTAATAGGCCAATTGGTTCATTTTTGTTTTTAGGGCCAACTGGTGTTGGTAAAACAGAACTTGGAAAAACACTTGCAGCGACACTTTTTGACGATGAAAAGAATATGATACGTATTGATATGTCAGAGTATATGGAAAAATTTAGCGTTACTAGACTAATTGGAGCACCTCCAGGATATGTTGGATACGAAGAAGGTGGACAGCTTACTGAAGCGGTTAGAAGAAAACCATATTCAGTAGTACTATTTGATGAAGTTGAAAAAGCACATCCTGATGTATTTAATATTTTCCTTCAAATTCTTGATGATGGTAGAGTTACTGATTCACAAGGTAGACTTATTGATTTCAAAAATACAGTCATTATTTTAACATCTAACCTTGGTTCAAGTGTTATTCTAGATAGTATTAGAAAACATGGTGAAATCACCGAAAAAGCTAAAAATGAGATTAACATGGTACTTAGAGAGTACTTTAGACCAGAGTTCTTAAATAGATTAGATGAGATTATTTTCTTTAAAGCGTTAGATAAAGATGTTGTTCGCGGTATAGTTGATTTGTTCTTAGAAGGAGTTAAAGGGCGAGTTAGAGATAAGGGAATTGAAATGAACTTTACTGATAATTCTATCAAATGGTTAATTGCAGAAGGATATGACATGGAATTTGGTGCAAGGCCATTAAAAAGAATTGTTCAAGACCAAGTTGAGACTATGCTAGCTAAAAAAATAATAGCAGGAGAAATAAAGGACGGAGACTTCGCCGAGGTCTTCTACGATAAGAGTATACAAGGATTAAATATTAGAAGAAGAAAAGCAGCATATGTAAAAAAACAAGATGGAGAAGAAATGCTTACTAGCAATGCGATGAAAGTTTTAAATGATGTGCAATCAACAAATAAAATGAAAAAGAAGAAGAAAAAGCAATAAAAAAATCCCCTTCCAAATTGGAAGGGGTTATTTTTATTGAACTCTTGGCAATACCTTATAAACAATCTTGAAACAATCAAATTTCTCAAGTTCATTTTCATACAAGCAATCAAGGTAAACATTAAGCTCTCTTAAATCTTTACATGCTCTAATAATTGCTGGATTAAGGTTTGTGTTAAACATCAACTCTAGAGCTAGGTCTAATGCAGCATATATAGAGCTTTTCTCTTTAACTCTCATAAAATTATATGCTTCTCTAAATCTTGAAATTACTGGATTTTTGAAGGCTGAAAGTGAAAGTGTGTATTCACCATCAACAACTTCTCTAATCGTATGGTAATCATTGTTTGGATTTTTGATGTAATTCATAACATCTTCGATTTCATATGGAAGATAAACTTTTTGTGTTTCTTCATTTATTGTTAGAACTTTATTATCACAAACTGAATTTGGATTTTTTTCTGTATCTGTTTCAGTAGGAGAATCTACGTTATTTTTTGTACTGGCTAAGTTTGTATTTAGTATCGATAGAGAGACTCTATTTGAAACAGAAGAAAGCTTAAATGATTCTCTAATATTCAATTCAATTCTATTTTTCTTTTTGGTAAATGTAATATTGTTTATAGCATTTTCAAACTCAATATCTTCGAAATTAGTATATACAACAAATCTTGAATTATCCTTACGGTGAATCTCAATATATTTGTTTCCGTTCTTTACAAAGAAATTGTTCTTAGGTGTCGAAATATTTATGTTTTCTGACACAATAGAAATACCCGCCAAGTCAGATAAAATATCATATGTTTCATTTTCAATTGAAATAGAGAATATGTCATCTTTGTTTATAAGGATATTAAATGCCTTACCGGTATTTTCTTTATTTTCTCTTGTAAGTTCGTCTTGACCATTTTCAGAAATAGTAATTGAATTTTCTAAGTCTGAAATAGTATTTGATAGTGAATCAATTAATCTATAAAAATCGCTATCAGTATTTTTTTCTTCTTCGAAAGAAGATGGATTATTTGTGGCTTCATCCTCGGTGCCGTAATCAGAAAAATCTGAATCTTGTAATACTTCTGAAAGAAGATCGTCTGTAATGATATCATTTAATTCTGCGGTATCATTCTCTTCAGGTACTGTAAGTTTATTAAAAAGATTTTCGTCATTTAAATCTACATCAGATAAATCAATGTCCTCAAGTGATATATCATTGATATCAATATCTTCAGTGTCAATATTATCTATATCTTCAGTATCAACATCTTCGACATTAATATCATTATCATCTATTTTTTTTGCTTCGATTAGATCATTGTTATCTTCATCATCAAATTCAATAGCACCATCATCTTCTTCTGGTGTGAAAGTAGTGGTGTCTTCAAGCAAATCGTCTTCATCAAGATTTTCAAAACTTTGATAATAATCATTCTCAATAATTGTTGGTTTTGTTTTGATTGTAGAAAAGTCTATTTCTGTTATCGTATCTTCATCCTGAACAGGAGCAATAGTATTAAAGACATTTCCAGCAGACTCAACGCCCAATATTGGTAAATCTCCATTTTCTGCAAGCTCTAAATAATTAATATTAGGTGCTTTATTATCATCAGTGTTCTTATATTTTGCTAGTTCTCCATAATTTGCTTCACCAGCAGCTTCTTCATATGAGAACTTTTTAAATATTGAATTAGAAAAACTTGATTTAAACGGCTTTTTCTTTTTCTCTACTGGAATAGCTACAATATTTTCAGCGGCTTGAGTAATAGAAGTATCAGTGGTATTCTCTATAGAAATTGGCTCATTGGTTGAAAGTATCTCTGCAGCTAATTCATCAGAAAGCATTTTCGTTTGTAGTGTTGATTCAGATGTCTTTTCATTAGTGTCAACTTTATTAATAACAACGTAATTGCTATTTGTATCAAGCTTTCCATCTTGAGGAATATCGTCACTTTTAACAATAAAATTATTTTTAATAGTTGATTTTTTCTCTTCTTTAATAGGAGCTGCTTTAAAGTAATCTTCGTCTGTTTTTCCACCGATGAATTCAGTTTCTGTACTGTCTGACGTACCATAGTCTGGTACTAAATAATCAGATCCGTAATTGCTTGATAAATCAACTTTTTGGCAATCTATATCTGCACGCTCAAAAATACTTGGTGAAGTGAAAAAGCTAGAATTTTGATCTACTAGCTCCGAAGCTTTTTTAGAAGGTGTACTATCTATTTCATTGTAGTCTATGTTTGTATCAACAACAATGTAAAATGGCTTTTTACCATCAGTCTTCGAAACATCATTTTTATTTGAACTTTTTACCTTTCCACGTCTTGCATTGTGGATAACTCTCTTGTTATGAGGTGCTGAAATTTCAGTGCTTTTGTTTTGATTATTAAAACTACTAGCTTTAATATTTTGTATTTCTGATATTGTAGATACGTCATATATATTGTCTAAGGAAGTATATTCAAATGGTAATTCATTGATTTCAAAAGTTTCATTGTCTAAATTGTCAAGTTTGTTAATAAGCTCTGAAGCTTGGCCGCCAACGGCATCTTCAGTGTCTGCTACGGTTTTGAATTTTGGAAGCTTAATGGTTCTTTTGGCTTTGTTTGTAGCGCTATTTTTATTTAATTCAGAATCTTTTTTAGTAATTTTTAGACTTAAAGATTTTTTAGCTTTTGTAGAAACTATAGTTTGATTTTGATTGAATACTTGCATATCTTTTATTGCTGTATTGTTCTTATGAATTGCATTAATTGTGTTTCTACTTATCTTTAAATCTAGTTTCCTTCTTTTTGCTTGTGTTTCTGACATTTTTGACCTCCATATATGACAAACAATGAATAATCTTTTGAATAACAATAACTAATGGCCGAAAACCTTATATACTAAGGAATCAACCAAATGTATAAACGTATTTCTACATAATATATATAATTATAATATAAAAGAAAAAGGTTGTAAACGAAAAATGAGGGAAAAATAGTATACATTTTCATGTCTTTTATATTACAAAAAAATTACAGAAACCCCCAAAAATATACAAAAACGAAATATAAATTGCATTGAAACTAATATAGAATAATGATATACTACGAACTATAAATGTGTATTTAAAAGGGATGGTAGGATGAAAAGAATTTTAGATTTTATTAAAAACTTGTTTATTTTTGCGTACATACTGGTAATAATCTTTATTACCGTGTGTTTGCTTGCGTACAATGATTATAGGTTGACTGTATTTGGTGACAAAACATTGGTGCCAGTTATTGATGATGATTTAGAGCCAAACTATACAGTTGGTGATTTGTTGATAATAAAAAAGAATAAGATAGAAGATATTAAGGTTGGAGATGTTATTTTCTTCTACAGGACTCGTTCTGGAGAGACAACGATTAATTTTGCACCTGTTACTGATTTAGAGGAACTTACAGCTACAGAAACTACGATAACGGTTGAAGGAGATTATAGATTATCAAGCTCAAACTTTATTGGAAAGACGGAGTCGGCATCTGTAATACCAAACCTTGGTAGAGTTCTTCATACACTAGAGTCTAAATGGGGATTCTTATTCCTAGGTGTATTTCCTTCGTTCCTTGTATTCATATATACACTTTATTCAGTTGTACTTGAATTCTACGATGTTAGAGCCAAAAAAAATAAGAAGAGTAAAAAGAAGAAAAAGCCTAGTGCAAAAGTTGAAAACGAAGACGATGTAGATGAAAAGGAAGATATTGAAGAAAATGAAGATACTTCAGATGACGAAGAAGACGCTAAAAAGATAGTGCCTGAAAAGGATACAATAAAAAAAAATGATGTAGAAGAAAAGCAAGAAGAAAGTACTGTAGAAGTTTTAAATAACGAAACTGAAACTAAAGAGAAAAAAGAAGATAGTGATAAGTTAGAAGCTGAGAGTATAAAAAATATATTTAGTTCTGTAATTTCGAATGCGGAAGATGATAAGAAGAAAGAACCTGAGATTGAAGAAGTGAAAGATGAAAAAAGCAGCTCAGAAAATGAAAAGAAGAACATTTCAGAAGAAGACAAAAAAAGCTTAATAGAAGAAAAAATGAAATCTTTAACTCCAGAGCAAAAGAAAGCTTTAATAGAAGCAAAACTAAAGTCAATGACTCCGGAGCAGAAGAAAGCTTTAATAGAAGCCAAAAAGAAAAAACTTGAAGAACAAAAAAATGGTGATAATTGATTATGAATAAAAAAATCAAACTGCTTTTGGCTGTTCTTGTAATTGTGGTTCTTGTGTGGATAATAAATTCAACATTTTCAAAATACGCCAATAATGCACAAGCTACGATAACGAAAAGAATAGGCCAATGGGTAATAAAAGTTAATAATGTAGATATCACTAAAATCTATAGGGAAGCAAATAATGATAGCACCATAGATGTTTCTGACCCAGTTGATTTTGAAATACCTATTAATGAAATGGTTTGGTATGAAAATTCTACTAAGTCGGTACTTGCAAATAAACTTCAACCTGGAGGTGTAGGATATTTTTCAATACTTGTAGATCCAGAAGGAACTGAGACTTCTTTAAGATATACTATTACGATAGACCAAACCCCATTACTAAATAAAAATGCTGGATTACACATCTCAAGTGTTAAGTTGAATGGCAGTGCTGCTTCGATTGACGATATGACTGCGGACGAGATTGTAATAGATGAAATAATAACGTTAACGGATATTAAAGATGGTAGAAAAGATGAGCTTAATGTAGAAGTTGAATGGACTAATGATAATAATAGAGATGATTCGGAACTTGCAGGTGAAAGAATTGTTCTGCCAGTTAATTTTAAGGCTATTCAATATATTGGAACTTAAGGTTATAAAGATGATTAAAATACTTAAAAAAATTGATTATATAATGTTAATACTTATATTGCTGTTAATACTTGCTTTATATGGTGCTTTCCAAATAAAGGTTCAGAAAAAAGGGTATGTTAATTATTTTGGATACACTTTTTTTCAAGTAATTACAGGAAGTATGGAACCTACAATTAAAGTTAAAGATATAGTTGTAGAGAAGATTACGAAAGATGTAGAAATTGATAATATCATAACCTATAAACATCATAATGATTATGTAACACATAGAGTAATAAAGCGAGGAGGTAACTTTGTAGTTACAAAGGGAGACAATAACAATGATATCGATGAACCAGTGCCTATTGATAATGTTGTTGGAAAAGTGATTTTTATCATACCTAATGTTGCAATTTGGACAAAAGTTATCACTACTCCACAAGTAGTTGCAACAATAGTGATTGCATTAATAATTTTTAGAATAATATTTTACAAGGATGTAAAACCTAGAGACAAAGAATAAAAAACAAAAGACTTTACGATTGCGAAAGAGGAGAAAATGGTAAGAGGAAAATACTTAAGAGAAAGGAAAGCATTAAAAAAACAAAGAAGAACCAGATTTTTTATTGCTATGGTTATATTTTTTGTTTTATATAAAATTGTGTTTGGCACATTTTCATTATATGAGTCAAACGCTGAATCAGTAGCAAATGTTGATCTTGCAGTACCAATTTTATATGATGATTATGTAAGAAAATCTGTGGCTCTTGATAGCATGCTTCCTGGAGATAGTCAGACTTTTGTATTTACTGTTTCAAATTTTTATGTCGATGAGGATACAAATGAAACTGTTATTTCAGATACTGATGTTGAGTATGATTTAGTAATTAAATCAACCACAAACTTACCACTTGTATACACAATTACCAAAAACCAAGAAATGATAGAAGCAAATAATATTGCAAATGCAGAAGTAATTCAAGATGAATATGGAACATATTTTTTCAAGCTACTTGAATCATCAGGGGAGTTTGATTTAAATGTTGGTTCTGAAAGAGATATTACTTATACAGATACATATATAGTAAAAATAGATTTACCTGATGGATATACAGAAGAAAAATTTGCAGGAATTAAAGATGCAATTGATATAGAAATAAATGGAAGGCAAATGATTTAAAAGGGGAAAAATTGGAAGGAAAACGTACAAAACCTAATCAAAGGATAAGAAGAAAAAATATGGGATACAAGAAAATAATACTTATTCTTATTCTCATATTCATATTGATACAGCTACTTAGAGTTATTATACCTACAATATATACGTATTCGAGATATATGTATCAGTCAATAAGAAGTTACTATTTGGGTACAAAGAATTTTTACTTTAAAAGTGATAAGCTTTCGTTATCAGCATCACCATCACATTTCGAGGCTGCAAACTGGTCAGGTGTTGATCCATATGAAATAACGATTAGAATGAATAGTAAGAAAAACAAAGATGTTAAGGCTGAAATGGATATTAATTACAATATTCAGCTTACATATCAAGTATTTAAGAGTGATGGTACAGAGTATACCAATCCGTCGAGTTTAATTAGAATTGAGTTAGATAAAGATAATGTTGTAGAAACTGTTAATGGAAACGAAATAACATATACATCTACGGGAACGATATATGTTTCTGCCGGAAATGAGGATTATTTCAATTTTAAGATAATTAAATTACCAGGTGTGTTTCTAGCAGATAATGACTTTGTTGTTGTTACAATTCATACGGATTCGACTTCGCCATTTGTAAGTCAATTGGCTGGCGATTTCAAGGTATCAATTGGTAATCTTGGTGTGAGTTATAGAATAGAAGATAACGAATATGCCCCATATTTTAAGCTTATTGTTACGAACTCGCTAGATTCTTATATTGTTGATAGCCCTTTTACATATACTAATACTGGTGGACAAACAATAAATTGTGCGGTTGGAGATCAAATTAACATAACAGATTATCTAAATTGTTTGACCGATGCTCAAAGAGAAATGGTACATTCAATGATTGTTTCGTTGGAGTTTGATCCACATGAAGTATTATTGGATACTGCATCAGGTGTATATTTGGATGCTGTGAGAAGAGGGGAAGTTACGTACGAAAGTATAAATGGAAATGACTACGTTGATTCTGTAGAAATAAAGGTTGCAGCAGAGGAAAGTAAAGTTATAAGGTTTTACAAAGTTATAGCAGCCAACAATTACACGTACCAGTCTACAGATTTACAAAATGAAACTTCGATTGTTGAAGTCAATTTCGATTAGATACATAGGAGAATTTAATGGATAATATTTTTGAAAAACATATTACTAAAACTCGGAAAAAGATTAAGAAAATATAGCAGTATGATATTGAAAAGTAAATATGATAGAGCGATAACGGATGAACTTATAGAAACATATATTGATGCTAGATATTATAATTCAGGCGTTGATGATTCGATAAAAATATTTTACAGAAGAATATATGATTCACTTAAGAAAAAAGCACAAAAGATGATAGAAGAGAAAAAAGATGATAGAGAAGCTATTGAGAATTGTTTATATTTGTTTCAATATTTTTTCTATTTTGATTTTGTTAGAAGCAATATACCGATAGAAGAAGTGGTTGATGTTATTAGTGAGAAGAGAATTTCAAAGTTTAATTTACGTCCATCGGAGGATGACAATTTTAGCTTTGAGTTAAAAAACTTGGTTAGAAGCGATATGGATGAAGTACTCGATTACATAGACACGTTTGATACGGATGAATTTCTTATAGAGTATTCTAGAATAAACGCAAAGGCAACAAATGTTAGTAGAGTCGAGTTTGATTATAATTTCGATTTTCCAGAAATTTTTAATAGAGACATGATTGAAGAAACGTTTGTGACAGATATTATAGCAGAAGATAAATTATTTGTTGAATATTCTATGGTTACAGCAAATGCATTAAGAGAAGTTTTGGCAGGTAATTTTAAAAGAGTTTATGTCGTCGATTTTGCAACATCGCTTTTCTCTAAAGCAAAAAAATTAGAGCAAATTATTGAGATTATAAATAATCCAATGGCTCAGGAAAAGATATTATTGGAAGTTAAATTTCACGATTTCATGGAAAATAAAAATAATATTTTCAAATTAATGAAAAGAGGATTTAAATTCTGTTTAAAGACATCAGGAGATATGAAACAGTTTACAAATGAAGAATTACAACTAATGAACCTATTTAGTATCGTAGTTGTAGACGTAGAAGATACAAATAAAGAGAATAGTAAGGTGAAAAAAGCCTTATAGTGGGGGAAGTAATGAACACATATTTAAGATTCTTATACGAATTTTTAGGAGAATTTTTTGCAGGACTTAAGATGATATTTTTTGGAATAGTCAATGGTGTAAAGCAAATATTTAATATTCCAAGTTATATTCACTTAATCAAGCAGTATAAAAACGATTTTACAATGTCAGAGTGGTTGCTTGTCGGCATAGCAGTATTCGCTGTTTCTGCAATCCTTTTATTAATAATTTTGCTAGCATACTTGTTGTTAAGAAAGTATGTTAGATTTAGAAGAACATTGGTGGATCAGGAATCGATGTTAAAAGAGGTAACAGAATTAAATAATAAGGTTGCAAAAATGTCCAAAGAGCGTGATGAAATCATGGCGATGAAAGTTTCACAACTGGGACTTAGTCCTAATGAGTCTGCTACAGAAAAGCTTGGCTCTGCAGATGATGATAAGACAAAAGCAGAAAAAGAAATTGAAGATGATGATAGCATTAGATTCTCTAGATTAACGCTAGTAGATAGAAAATATGCAAAATATAAAGTGCAAAATTATAATAATGACTTCAGCTTGGAAGACATTTGTGTGGCATTTAGAAATTTTGCTGCTTCAAGACTTCATTTATATTATACACTTCCAATGATAAGAATATTTATGTCAGGTTTGGCATCAACGAAGCTTGTTATTCTACAAGGTATCTCTGGTACAGGTAAAACATCTCTTGCATATGCTTGGGGAAAGTTTTTGAAACATGATTCATGCGTTGTTTCAGTTCAACCATCATGGAGAGATAGAACAGAGTTATTTGGTTACTTTAACGAATTTACAAAGAAATTTAATGAAACATTACTTTTAGAGCATTTGTATACTGCATCATACACGGATGATATGTATACAGTAATCCTAGACGAGATGAACCTTGCACGTGTTGAGTACTATTTTGCTGAAATGCTATCTATACTTGAAATGCCAAACAGAGATGAATGGATTATAGAGATTGTTGCAAGTCCATGGGAGAATGATCCAAAGCATGTATATGGAGGTAGAATCAAAATTCCACCAAATACATGGTACATTGGAACAATCAATAACGATGATTCTACATTCATGGTTACTGATAAAGTTTACGATAGAGCTATGCCAATTGATATTAACGACAAAGGTCAACCATTTGAAGCAGAAGATACTCCACCATGGGATGTTAACTTCAGCTATATGGACGGATTATTTAAACAAGCTTTTGAGGAGCATCCGATATCACAAAGCAACTGGGATAAAATAAATTCAATGGACGATTATGTTATAAAGCATTTCAGAGTTGCTTTTGGTAATCGTATTGTTAGTCATATGGGAAAATTTGTTTCTGCATATGTTGCTTGTGGTGGTGAAGAAGTTGAGGGTATTGATTATTTTATTGCTAAAAAAATATTAAGAAAATTTGAACAGTTAAATATTGCATACATTAAAGATGAAATAGATGGATTTGTTGTATTTTTGGATAAAACCTTTGGAAAGGGAAAAATGAAAGAATGCATCGAATATGTGTTAAGATTAAAGAAATTAGGATAATAGTTTGATTTACAAAAGAAAAAGGGGGAACTATTGTGGAGAAGTTATTAGACGTTTTTGATCTATATGCTGATTCTGATGGTAGAAAGATAAATAATTTCAAAAATAAGTTGCTATCCACGATGGATGTTACTATAGAGACTAATAAGCCAAAGATAGAAACAATGTGGATTAATATGATGGAAGATACGTTAGTCTATATAGAAAACATTTTAAAAGAACCTAAAAGGCTTATTGTTAATGAAGAAGAAGTAGTTAAAATTGAAAAAATAAAAAAAGTTACAGTAGAAAGTATTAAGCATTTATCAAAAAACGCTGGTTTTATTGAAGATGTTAAAGAAAACGGTGATATACAGCCTGGAAAACTACTTAATGTATTTAAAGAAGAGACGATAAATACTTATGAAAATAGATTTATTTATACATTGATTCAAAAAATGTTGATTGTTATCAGAAAAGAAAAAGAAAAGCTTCTTAAATCAAAAGATACAAAATCTAAAGAATATAAAAAAGTAGACTATTCAGGAAGGTCATATACGGGAAAAAATAGAGTTGACATGCAATTAATAATGTCTTCTACAACAGAGTCATCTGGAAGAGCAGAAGATGTTACTATGCAATTAAATAGAATTAAAATGCTTGAGAGAAACGTGATTTCTCTTACATATTCAAATACATATCAAACATTGGATAAAATGAGAGTACCACTTGTTACTCCACCACTTAGAAAGAATAATGTTTTGCTTAAAAATGTTAACTTCCAATATGCAGTTAGGCTTTGGGATTTCTTGATTGATGAATTTGATAAAAAAGAGACAAAAACAGAAAATGAAGTCAAGAAAAGAAATTATAAGGATAGAGGAAAGGCTAAAAAGTATGTTGATGATACATTTTTACTTGACTATTTAATTCTTGAATGTGTTGAAAACCCAGAAATTAGAGAGAGGCGTAAGAAAGAAATAATAGAAAAACTTATAGCTAACGTTGTAGAAAAGACTATAGATGTAGATAGCTCAATTTCTGAAGGACAGCTAAAAGACTTAGTTGGAAAACAATTTACGATTATTAAATATAGAAATCAGCTTACAAACAAAGAAATACAAGAAATATTCAAAAAACATATCAATATGTATATGCAAAAAGTCACAAGATAGTATATTGGTATATCAATGATGGAGATTAAAAATGAGTAAAAACAAAGATAAAGAAAGAATGAGTATATTTGAGTTTATTGAAACAATGATCAAACTTGTTTGTACGATTGTATTATTAGCAATTATTGGAGTTCTTCTTTTGCAAAGATTTTCAAATAACGATAAAGCAGTAGGCGGGATTAGAGTGTTTAATGTTGCGACAGGAAGCATGGTGCCAGTATATAAAATAGGTGACATTATTTTAGTCAAGGAAGTTGATACAAATACCTTAAAAGAAGGTGATCCAATCTCATACCTTGGTAAAGAAAAGGATTATGCAGGTAAAGTTATAACGCATAGAATAAAAAAGATAGAGGATACTGCTGAAGGAAAAATATTCCATACGCAAGGTGATGCTACAAGTGTGGAAGACCCACCGATTAAGGCAGATCAAATATATGGAAAGGTTGTTTATAAGTTTATTCTTATAAGTTATTTATCAAAGTTAATGCTTGATATGAAAGCATTCTATATGTTCGTTTTTCTTCCACTAGGATTGCTTGTTTTTTTACAATTCAAAGATAACTTTACGTCTAGAATATTAGAAGAAAAAGATAGGAGTCGCCAAGAAGATGATGATGACGACGAGGATGATGATGAAGAAGACGAAGATGATGAAGATGATGATGAAGACGATGAAGACGATGATAAATAAAAGCTATTATATTTTTCTGAAAGGAGGACTAAGTGTTGAGTAGTGAAGATGAATTGAATAAAGAAATACTACGCCAAATACTTTTTGATGCTGTATCTGAACAAGTTGACAATGAGCTAAAATCAAAAGGAAATGTCATTGAAAAGAATGATAAGGAAGATAAGCAAATCCCAAGTAAGAAAAATAAAAATAATAAAAGGGGTACAAAGGTAAAAGGGAAGTCAAAGAAAAAATCCATAAAAGATTTTTTAAAAGATCAGGGAAAGGTAAAAACTCTTTTGTTTTTTGCTCTTGCGTTGATAGTAAATACATATGCTTGGTTTTTATATGTATCTATGGTTTCGACTAGCTTAGATATTCACATTACCAGTTGGCTATTTGAATTTTCTGAGTCGGAAGACACAATTATACTAAGTGTTGATAGGATTTTCCCAGGAATGGAAACGTTTACCAAGGATGTTACTGGTAGTAACTTAGGTGAAATGTCGGCTGACCTTAGTGTGGCTTTGGAGTCAGTGAGAATTCTAGATGAAGTGTATAATGTTGGAGATACCTATACTATTGAGGGGGGAGGTACAGGAACATATACATCAGAAGATTTGATTACGATGTTACAAGAAAAATATCCATTTAAGGTAAATATCTATGTAGATGATGAATTATATGATGGAACTGAGATAGTATTGACAACGGGAGATAGTAAAACTGTAACGTATGAAGTGGTGTGGCCATATGAATCTACAGACGATGCAGATCGATTAGAGTCATTTGATACTATTGATACTCAAATGGGAAATAAAGCATATGAGTATTTTGAAGCCCATAAGAATGATACTGATGAGAAGACAAAAGATTGTATTTTTATAAAACTAGTTATGAAAGCAGTACAAGATGAGGGGGATCCAAATAATACACCAGACCCAAATCCGGGACCATAATAAAACAAAAGAGATTATATAGTAAAAAAATAAAAAGCCCTTTACGAAAGTAAGGGGCTCTTATTGTTTTCACTGGTTATGGATCACTAGGTGTACCAGATGAGTTAGGAGTTTGTGTAATTTTTGCTTTTACAGTTATAACACCTGTCGGATTATCCATTTTTGAAGCCATAACGTCTTCGAAATTATTTAATATATTATCATCTTCATCATACCATTCTACCCAGAATATAAATGAGTTTAATACTTCTGCTCCAGAGTTTGTTCCGTCAGCCAAAAGACTAGGGTTTACATGACCTGTAACTGTTGTTTCTCCAGGTTGTAGAACATGAACTTCGTTATTGTTTAATTTGTATCGAGTTATTTTAAAATCATTTAAACTTTTTTGAGTAACAACTCTTCCATCAATAGATACTGCATTAATATGCGCGACTGGAAGACCGGTTTCTCCAGATGGTGGAACATATTTAACATTAATGGTGTATTCAATAGTATTAGTTGTACATCGTTCTGTGACATTTAAATTTGAATCCCATTCAGATTCAACTTCCTCAATAGTTTTATTACTATTGTCACTCCTATACCAATCTTGATATGAGGTTTGAAATGTTAGTTTGTGACCAGTAGAGTCAAAATTGTATGCTGGGTCCCCTTCAACTGAAAGTACAGTGGTTGCAGCAGGAAGTTCGACTACAATTGGAATTTTTATAGGGTCCGTTCCGTACGTATCTGTATCATAAGGTATTCCACTATCTTGAATACTAATACCATTATACATTTTTCCATAAGCAACGCCTTCTTCCCAGTTTAGACCAAGTTCGTTTTGAACATAGTCAGGGTCTTTATATCTGAAGCCATATATTACGGGACGTCCTAGAAATTCATAATCAACAGTAAGGTGGATTTGATATGTATATCCATCGGTGTCATTTCCTGTAAGGTTTTCTGAAGGGGTATAATTATATGTACTGCTTGCGTCGACGTTTTCTGCAATTGAAAATTCATAATCAAAAGGTAAATCTGTTCCAGTTGATTCTAGATTTACAGTAAAATGTCCTGAAGAAGTTGGAACGATAACGTCTTCCTCTATATGCTCGCTTTCATCTAATTCAAATTCTAGTGTATCTGTAAAATCAGTTTCTTCGGTAATATTTTGATCATTAAGTAGAATATTCCAATTGGAAATATGAATTTTCGAATCATTTTTTAAAGAATTAATGTATTTAGAATAAGTATTTGAAATAACCCAAATGAGTATAATAACGATAGCTACTACTAACACTAGTTTAATTAGCTTTTTTATAAATGATTTGTTCATATGAATACCTCTATTTTTTTATATATAAATAGTATACTTAATAATAATTTTTTTTGCAAGGTGTCAAAAATGGTAAAAGTCACAATTTGTGAATACAAAAACAGAAGCGGGTTTGAGATATAATTGTAAAATAAAAGTGAAAAATTTGTAATTGAGTAGGATATTGCGTTGTGTTAGAATAATAACTGAGTTAGAGAATATGTAAAATTCAATATGTATGTCTAATCTAAAGGCTAAAAACGATGAAGAAAGATAGGAGGTGGGTGGTTCAAATGACAAAATTTGAATTTGAAACTACCTCTAAAAAGATTTATCGTAGAGATTTTCGTATCAGAATGATAAGATTGATATTATTGATGCTTTTGATATTATTAATCATTCTTTATTTTATCCTTGCTGCAATATATGAAGCAGGTCATTTTACAATTATTTTGGATAAAAACCTAATGTGGGACAAAGGAATTGTAATTTACGATAACTTGAAAGAAAAAAAAATATCAAAAGAGCTCGAAGCTGAGACCAAAGAAAATATGGACAATATTTCAATTGATTGGTTGCCCGAAAATCTAGACACCGAAAAAGATGGTTCTCATAATGGCGCAAATTATATTGCATATACCTTTTATATTGAGAACGAAGGAAAAGAAAGTGTCAATTATTGGTATCAAGTACTTATCGATGATATCGTTTTGAACGTTGATGAGGCCGTTAGAGTTATGGTGTATTTAAATGGTCAGTCGACTGTATACGCTAAGAAAAACGGATTCACAGAAAAGGCGGAACCAGATACTAAACCGTTCGAATCTGAGGATACTGTAATGTTAGAGTGTAGACAAAATTTCAACCCTGGTGACATAGACAGGTTTACTATTGTTGTATGGATTGAGGGAGACGATCCTGATTGCACCAATGCACTATTAGGTGGGGAATTGAAAATGCATATGGACATTACAGAAGAACATATTGATTAAAAATAGGAGGATACTATGAGTAAAAAATCAAGAAAAAAACAAACACGTTTAAACAATTTATTAATCGTATTGATTCTAGCTACAATGTTGCTTATCATGTCAACATACGCATGGTTTACAGCAAACAGAGAAGTTGGTATCAACGCTATTAATTTAAACGTAACAACATCAAATGGTTTGCAGATTTCTGCAAATGGTATTGACTGGAAATCTGTGTTAACAAACAATGATATTGCAAATGCAAGAGGAAATTATGATTCAACGAATCATATGGGTGGATATCCTACAGCTGTTAACCAGCTAGCAAAGGATATAGCTCCAGTTTCATCACCAATGACATTGGATAATGCTGGACATTTGAAAATGTTTTATGGTAATGTTGATGCTGATTTAACAGATCCATCAAGCCCAACATATGGTGAATATAAACTTACCACAACACTTCAAACAGATGAGGCTACAGCTGCTGGAACATGGGAAGAAGATGAAAGTAAAAACTACTATGTTGCTTTTGACTTTTTCCTAAAATTAGGAAATTCAGAAGCTACTGATCTTTATATGGCTGGTAGAGTAAAAGACACAAGTCCATCTCAAAAGGGTATAGAAAATGCTGCCCGTGTTGCTCTTGTTGAAGGAACTCCTGCTTCAGGTCATACAACGTCAGAAGCTGTAACTACTATACAAGAACTTGATACTATAGGCGGTACAGTAATATCATGGGAGCCAAATAATGACTCACATACATCTTATGCTGTTGATAATCATCAAACACTTGGATGGTACTATCCTGCAGTTACTATAGCTACAGGTGATAATCAACCAGTTGTACCTTGGGATGGTGTTGTTGATGAAATGAGTAATGTCCCATTGAAGAATTGTAAAGCTGGCGATGCAACATATGGAGCACATTTCTCTACAATCACACCTACATGGACAACAAAGAAAGCTGCCGTTGTTAACAATGCTATGCCAAATCAATTGGCTACCGGTGTTACAAAGTATAGAGCTTATTTATGGGTTGAAGGACAAGACGTTGACTGTGAAAACTATGCATCTGGTTCATCATTATATTATGAAATTAGATTTAGCTTAGACCAATTCACAGCTGTACTTCCTGATGCTAATCCATAGTTTGGTAGCATAGAATTAAATAAGATACATAAGATTAATAGATTAAGAGTGGTTATTACATAATCTTGATTTAATACCATATAGTCTTAGTATATCAAGGACTAGCGACGATTTATCGTGGTTAGTCCTTTTTGTGTCCAAAAATCAGAATGTTTGTTGTATTGTTTTTACTGATTGCATTTTTCATTTTTATTACAAAATTCCAAAATGCTTTAAAAAAAAACATGTCTATGATAGAATAATTTTGATATTTTGTAAGAATAGGGGATTGCTATGCTTAGACACAGTAGAAAAATGCGCAAATCCAATAAAAAAGTACATTACGGGGGAAGACATATTGTTCTTACCTTGGTTCTTTTAATGTGCTTATTTGTTATATATAGATTTAATTTTAGAACTAAGTCAGATGTTGTTGAGACAAAACATGTCTCATTTATCGAATATACAAATTCCGAATTTGATAAAAATAGTGAAATGAAATCTGATGAAGATGTTGTTTTAGAAGTAAGTGAAGATGAAAATGGAAATAGATATATTAATTTTCCTGATAAAATCAACGGATATTATGTAAATTCGTATAGACTTTTATCTAAATCTTCAAAATCTGACAATACAGATTTAAATTCTAATTCTAACACTAACGTTAATACTAATACAAATTCAAACAGTACAACAGCAAACGTTGTTACGAATAATACAACAAATTCTGTTAATACAATTCAAAGTGTTCAAAATTCAACTAATAATTCTACAGAAAATATAGTAGCAAATGAAAATACAAAGAACTTCTCATATTTACAAAGAGGTGGAAAAGTTCGCAAGTTTAATTCAGAAGAAACAGTAAATACAGTTGTAGATGAAAATTTAAATACTACTTCAAATGAAACTGTTGAGTCAGCTAATGATACTTCATCTGAAAATATAATGAATGAAAGCGAAAATACATCAAATACTTCTAATACAAATACTCATATGTCTAATACTCAATCAACTAATACTTCAAGTGCTGAAGAACAAAATACAAATTCACAAAGTAGTACAGAAAATACAAAGGCTGAGGAAAATATTAACAAAACTTCAAATCAAGTGACTTCAGAAACTACAAATACTTCAGTAAAAGATGAAAAAGAGACTCCTGAAATTAAAGAAGAAACTGTTGTTAAACACGAAGAGACTGTTAGAGAAAAAACATTCTTACCAGGTGAAAAGTATTATGTTGATGGTGATGAAATTCTTGAATTTGAAGTAATGTACAAAACTGTCGTAATTAATAACAAAAAATTATATAAAAGAGATCTTACATATGATGATGAAAATGGAACTATCATCACAGCTACCGGGTATATTCCTGCAGAATATACTCTATTGGTGTTGCCTGAAGATAAAGATGAGATGAATGAATTAAAAAAAGACGTACTTGTTGAAGGTGATGCTATAAATCTTGGTGACACAGAACTTCTTGCAGCATATGATATTTCTATAGTAAAAAAAGATGTAGAAGAAAATGCTGAAACTCAAAACGCAGATGTTGACGAAAAAGATAATAAAGATAAAGATAATAAAGATAGTGAAAATAAGGAAAATGATCCATCAATTATTGATGAGTACCAACCTAAAGATTTTAATCAGACTATAGAAATATCAATTTCTTCAAAAGAAGAATTAGATGGAAAACTTAATGGTGGTACTGTTATTCCAGTTCACGTTAAAAAGACTACAGAAGAAATGACCAATGATGAAGGTGAAACATATGAGTCTGAATATTATCTTTTTGATCAAATAAATGTTAAAGATACAACAAATGATTCAATTAATTTTTATACAGATTCTTTTTCAACTTTTATGGTGCTAAAAGTCAAGGCAATTACTGAAAATTCAATTACTATTGATGATACCATTTCAGATAAAAATTATTATACTGGAAAAAATTATACTGATAATGATGCAGGAACAAATCAAAATTTATATACATCTAGTAATGAAGTTAAAGTTACTTTAAATTATTATGGTTATGATAGTGCAAATGGTCCAATGAAACAAGTACCAAAGCTTGATGAAAATAATCAACCTATGTATGATGAAAATACAGGAGATCCTTTATATGAAGACGAACCTGTTTCTGGTTATATTTCTGCAACTGAGAGACAAAATCTTGTTACATATAAACTTACACGTTATAAGGATTCAAGTGGCAATATAAAAATCAATTTAATAGATAATCCATTTTGTGATAGACCAGTTAATGATAATGATCCTGAGAACTTTATTGGATATGGATTTGATGGTTGGATATCACATTCTTCTAGTTACTCAATTTCTACTAACAATCAAACATTTGAGCAGACTCTTACAACCAATGTTGGATCCGATACATCTGTAACAATTAATGTTTATGCTAAATGGAGCGTGGCAAATTATATATTTTGGCATAGCACAAATGGAGTTGATACTTATACAGTACCAAATCCTAATAACCCTAATAATAATATTACAGTTACAAACAATGGAAAAAACCCTAATCGTCCACTTAGAACGTTTAATAATGCTAGAACAAATCTAGAAAGTAATGCAAATTATAAAACAGCTACAAATGCATCAAATAGAGAACTTAATATCCTTGTTATTATGAATGGAAATTTTGATGTTTATACACCTGGAAAAGCTATTACTATTACAAGTTTATATAATGGTACTGATTATAGTTCAGGTACTTATATGAGTGCAAATAATAGCCTTGTTTTAAATTATGATTATCAAATTGAATACATTAGAATTGCAAGTTCTCAGGGGTATACTTCTGATTTTGATTATAAAGGGTATTATTTAAATAATTATGTTGTTAATAATACATATTATATAAGTGGAAATGGCCATAATTTAAGAATAGGCAGAGGCATTAGACCCACAAATACTGGTAATACTTATACCACTTTTACTCAAGTATTTGGAGCACCTAAATCAGCTTCTAATACTAGTACGGTAAATAATTACAAATTAGTAATTGAATCTGGAAGATTTCATAGTATTATAACTGGAAGTGCTTATCGTGAATATTATAGAGCAGGTAGATATAATACTATTACACCTTCATATAAGAATTGCGCTATAACTGTAATTGGGAATGATATAGATAGACTCAATTCAAATAATAATAATTTAAATGTATATGTCGGATATTCATCAAAAACAAGCAGTGGAACAGTTAGAGCTGATTCTAGTGGATATATTTATGATACTTATGTTAAATCAGGAAGTATCGGAATGGGATTATTTAATGACGATATAAATTCCACAAGTACAGATCCTGATTATCCTTATTCTGGAATATACTTAGGAGGACATTATCAAGCTACTAATGATGAAGGACATAGAAGACTTACAGTTGAGGGAGGTAATATCTCAAATATAATTGGTGGCTTAGGTATTACGCAAGGAAATGCAAGTTTATATAAAACCCAAATTTACATGAAAGGTGGAACGGTCGCTAATATTGTTGGTGGTGCTGGTCGTTCTACTACACATGGAGATAGAATGATACAAGTGACAGGAGGTATTGTTACATATAGTGTTAGTGGAGCTTCTAACGGTTTTTATTCTGGAAATGGGAATCCTGGTGATTTGAATGGAGATACATTGGTATATGTGGGTGGAAATGCTCAAATTGGAGACACTACAGACACATTATATGGTGTAACTGCAGGTAGTGTGCTTGGAGCTGGAAATGGAAATGATATTGCTTCAATAGCTGATACTGTTGGTAGGGCTAATTCTACTCATGTTGTTATAGATGGTGATGCTAAAGTTAATGGAAATGTATATGGCGGAGGTAATTATGGTCAAGTAATGCCAAGTGGATATTCATCAAATGTTCAAACATATAATTTGACTACGGAAAATATTTCATCTAATTTTTCAGAAGATGATGAAATAATTATTTCTCAAAATACAAATGGTGGTTACTACATATATCCAAATGGAAACAATATTAATAGAGCAACTATGAATAACAACACGGAAGTTGTTTCAAGTAGTAAATGGAAGTTTATACCATCAGGATCAGGATATTACATTCAAAGTGTTGCCAATAGCAACAGATATTTGAATATGACTTATAATTCGGAGAATTATTATGGTTGGACAATAAATTCAAGGCAGCTTACAGTCTCAAATAACCCACAAGTATTTACTGTCCAAAGAAATGGTAATGGAGTTACAATTAGAGGAACTACTACTGGCGGTAATATGTATGTATCGCCTAGCAACTATGATGATAATTTCTGGGATTCATATCATTATGTTGATACCAATTCAACGACAGTATACTTATTAAAACAAACTAAGGAAGCTATTGTTATACCTGATGATGCACCAGGAACTGTAGTATCGCAAGTAGATATTTTAGGAGGCACTGTTGGTGATGGCACTAAAGGCGGTTGTGTATTTGGTGGATCTAACAGAAATAATATTTGTGGAAGTACTCAGATAAATGTTGAAGGAGGAACAATTCATAGAACTGTTTATGGTGGATGCAATGATTCAGGTACTGTTAGAGAGTATGCAACAATAAATGTTTATGGTGGAACAATAAATGGTGAACCTGATCCGGAAGTTGGAAATGCAGGCAGTGAAGCCATATTTGCAGGTGGAAAAGGTGAAGATACTACAATTGCTAGTAAGGCAATAATTAATATTAAAGATCAAAAAGCCAACATAAGTATAACAGGAAACATATATGGTGGAAGTGAACAAGGAGCTGTAAATGGTAATTCGAAGGTTATTATAGATGAGGACTTGACTTCTACAGACAAAAAAATAACTATGACGAGTAATGTATTTGGCGGTGGTAAAGGTGATTTGGCAAGTGGAGCAACAGCGACCAATGCTGCAAATACAGAGGTAAATATAAATGGATTAGATAACACTAGTACAGTTACAGTTTATGGCGGAGCCAATATTGATGGTAAGATTGGTGGAAATGTTTTAGTTAAGATAGGAGAAAATAAGACTACATACGTAAATACTGTATATGGTGGTGGAAATCAATCAGAAGTAACGGCTGATTCTGATAGTGTTAATGTTTATGTATATGAAAATGCTACAGTTAAAAATGTATTTGGTGGTGGTAATAATGCTGGAATTGCTGGAACAAATGAGTCACTACCACGTGCTGTATATATAGATGGAGCTACAATTAACGAAAACGTATATGGTGGATCAAATAGTAATGGTACGCTAAATGATTCAAATGTATATATTAGAAATGGTGCTAAAGTAGTTGGAATAACTACGGCTGGTGAGACTACAGGAGGTGAAGTATTCGGCGGTGGTTTTGGACCTGCTACAGTAGTTGCAAACTCTAATGTATACGTTGATAATTCATATGCAATATCTGTATATGGTGGTGGAAATGAAGGTAATATTAATGAATCAACTAATGTACAAATAACCAATTGCCAAGCTACAGATGGAAAATACATTAATCAAGTGTTTGGCGCTGGTAAAGGAAGTTCCGATAACCCAAACTTAGCTGTTACTAATGGAACAACAAATGTAGAAGTTACTAATTCAAAAATTTCAGAAGTTGTATTTGGTGGTGGTAGCTATGGTAAAGTCGAGGGAACAACAAATGTCACTATTGAAAGTAATTCAGATGTAAAGAAAGTTTATGGAGGTGGTTCTCAAGCTGAAGTAAGTGGATCAAATGATGAAGAAATAGCTACAAATGTTACAATAGATGATTCAACAGTGAATGACGTGTATGGAGGTGGTTATAGCGGTGTAGTTGGAAAATCAACTAATGTCGTTATAACGGATTCAAACATCACGAATAATGTATTCGGCGGTGGTGAAGGTACTCCCGCTACTACCAGTAGAAACACAAATGTTTCTATAGATAATTCAACAGTAGCTCATACAGTATACGGTGGAGGATATAGTGCAACTGTAGAAGGAAAAACAAATGTTGCTTTAAGTAATCATTCAACTGCTGAAAAAGTTTATGGTGGAGGACATGAAGGACTAGTACTTAATGGTACTGATGTACAAGTAAATTCCTCAACAGTGTCAAATAAAGTCTATGGTGGCGGTGAGATGGGTGACGTTCGCTCTTATACAAGTGTTATTTTAAATGATGCAACGACAGATATAGTTTATGGCGGTGGAGAATCAGCCACAGTCGTTGGTACAACAGTTAATTTAATTAATGCATCAGTTGTAAATTATGCTTATGGTGGTGGTGAAGGTTCTACTGCAACAACTACTAATAGTACAAGCATAGTTGTTAATGGAAGTACTGTAAATCAAGATGTATATGGTGGAGGAAATGCAGGTGCTGTTTCTGGTTCTACAGTTGTTGGACTTACTAATGCAACCATAGGTGCTAGTGCTTATGCTGCTGGTAATGGTCAAACTGCAACAGTTGGAAAAAATTCATATATATATGCAGAAGGAACAACAACTATTGGTGAGAGTATATTTGGTGGTGGAAATGCAGCAACTACAGGAGATAATAGTAGTGATGCATGGTCTATAGTTGATATTGCTGGTGCTACGATTGGTAAAAATGTTTATGGAGGAGCAAATTCATCAATAATTAAAGGTAGCGCTATTGTTAACATAGGAAATAAAGCCATAGAAGAATTTTATAAAAATCCTGTTATACGTGATAAGACTAATAATTCTAATATTACAATAAACAATCCAAATAAAAAGGTAACCATTACTGGAGAAGGTGCAAATGCAGTTGTTACATCTGATTTGACTCTTGGAAAGATTGCAATTACAGGAACGGTCTTTGGTGGTGGCGAGCAAATGGTTGCAGGTAGTTCATATACATTCGATGCTATTTCAGTAGAGGCTGTTATAGATATTAATCTTGATGGAACTGGATATGATTCTACTAATCCACTTACTCTTAATGGAAGCATATTTGGTTCTGGTAATGCATCAAGTGCTAACAAGAATGGTGATATTACAATCAAAAATTGGGGAACATATACAGATGTAAAAAAATTCACATCAATACAAAGAACAGGAACTGTTGAGATAGCAAATTCGTTTATTTCACTTGTAGGTATAACGGACAGTACAAACTTTGATGGTAGGGTATCATATACATTTAACATTGTTGATGATGCAGTAAAATTAAAAGATGGAACAACATTATATCTATATTGTGGTGCAAACAAAGTAAATGCTTTTGAAAGTGTTTATAGTGATAATACATCTACTACAGGTGAGAGCTATAATAAGGTACGTGTCCTAAACTACGTATTTGATGAAAATAACCAAAGAGTTTATATGGTTGATGGAGATGAATTTAAGGATGCAAGTGGAACTAGAATCGCTTACATTGGACAAAACAATAAATATTTTTCAGATAGCGATAAAACAGTAGAAGTTAGTCCTGCGACATTAAATAGTATTAATGAATTAATAGAAAGTGGTCGCAGAATTGAGACACAAAGTGTAACTTCAGATGCTGATAATAGACTTTATATGCACACAGGAAAAAATATTAATATTTCTGCAAATGAAGCAAACCCAGAAACTGATCCAAAAGAAGTAAAGGGAATGACATTCTTTGGTCTATTCACTGAAGGTGGAGCAACTGGATTTTATTCGGGTATTTATGACAAAGACTATGCATTTGGTAGAAGTATACAAAGATCTGAAAGAGAATTTTTAAGTGCTTATGTAATGGGACACCATCAAAATTCTCCAGAACATGATATATTAGTTGATGGTTTCTATACTAACTATGAAAATATTGATCACAATGACTATGAAAACTATCAAGAAATGGATGCAGATACGGAGAATTATCATTCTACAATGTACGTGAGTGTAATTACGCCTACACCAAAAGAGGCTAGTTACTACAGATGGTATTGTAGACCAGGAGAACAGATATTCCATTATGAAGGTTCACTTAGAGCGTCAAAGTTCTCTACATTTGGTACAGCAAATATCGCTTTGGTATTTGATGATGTTCACCCAAATGCTAAAATATCTTTACAAAGTGTCGAAGTTACAAAGATAAATGAATTTGGAATATATGATAAAAATACTATACCTAATATAGCAGCTACTCCAGAGGATGCATTAACAAGATTTGGTATGTCAATGAAAACAAGTAATTCTGGTTGGAAACTAAATGGTGAGACAAACTTCTTCTATGATCCCGTTCGAAGAGAAGCTTGGTATCCAGCTACTGATACAACTAAATTTGAAATTGAAAACTCAAATACTATTCCTGAGTTTAATTTCTACTTGTTTAACTCAAACAATATTACTGAGAAAAGAAAACTAGGTACATATACAATTACTATGAGAATGGAGTATGCTGTGGATGCATTAAACGTTGGTTCTGCTATTCTTATATTTGATTTGATTTTAGATACAGAAAACTATGATGACCAGGTTGGATATAACGCTGCTATTACTCCAGGTGAGCAATATGAACTATTCTCAACAAGTACGACAAATGTATCTAACAAGAGTAAGTTTTCTGCATTCTTTGAACTTGCACAAGAGAACTTTAAAGCAACAAAAATAAAGGGTTCAGAAGAAACGGTTGCAACTTATTATAATGGATTATATAGAGTGCTTTCTACTAGAAATTATGTTTTCCCAAAAGGTACGACAATTACTATGATAGATAAATCTATAGCGGGTAGTCCAAAATATTATTATTATAATGTTACTGCAGCAGATGTTACCAACAACAAAACAGAATTTAGACTTACTGATTTTTATGATATGGGTAATAAAGATTTGAAATATGACGAAGCCGCGGGACAGGCAATTTACTACGATGCAACGACAGACTATGAATATGAAAACTTTATATTTATATTTAATTTTGAAAGTGCTGAATTTACTGGATTAAATGATCAGCTAGATTATGAGGCTATTGTTGAGCATGAGCCACTTGGTATTGAACTCCGAGCGGATGTAATGAATGTACCAAGACAAATATTCACTGTACTTGATGGACAACGTGAAAATGATATGTACTTTGGAATTTACAAAGCAGAAACAACGATAGATATTAGTGGTGTTTTAAGTAAAAATAGAATTTATCTTGGAAATCAAGTTAGACTTACAGCTACAACAGATTATAATGTTGCCAACGTTAGTGGTGCTGCTACAATGATTTTTGATACAAGATATTTCGACAAAAAACTTGGTATAGTTATTTCTATTTATGAGAGAGGCAAAAACGGAAATCCAGATAGGAGACTTGAAGGATCTGACGTACTTGGTGTTTCTTTCACATTAGGCAGTAATACATATTATCCAAGAGCAGATGGAACAACAAGAATAAAAATTGCAGAGAAGGTTTCGAACGTTTCATCTCCAATAATGGTAAACACGGATGGAGCATCTCTAGCGTCTGGCGATTACTATTTTATTCTACAAAGTTTTGGATCTCCGGATGGTATATATTTTGGTACAGATGTTTCGGCTGTATCGGGTGAAATAAGCTTTACAGTTATTAATGACTTATATGGTCTGGATGTTAGAGTACCAGATAGAGAATCAATAGTTGAGGGAGACGATGGACATATATTGACAGAGGAAGGAAGACTTTCTAAGACAGAAAATAGCTTAGACGTTACGATTAACTATTCTTCGGGATTGGCAAATCCATATTTAGGTGTATCACTATATAGAAGAATATATGACGATGAAATATATGGAAATCAATATGAAAAAGTAGATTTAGATAGTCTTGTCCAAGAAAATCTAGTTCCAGTCAGAATTTCATATTCAAATGAAGAAAATGAATTACCAAATCTATATGAATATGAAGCATTTGATGTTGATTATATAGAGTCTCATGTTGATGATAATACTCAAACGACTTCATTTACACAAACATATACATATGAAGAAGGACCTCTAAAAACTGGTACATATAAACTAATGTATACTTTATATGATAGATATGATACACAGATTGTTATTACTGATGAAGAAACAGGCACAAATTATTATCAAAACGTTCAAGAGTATGAAAAAATCGGTGAAGATTTTGCGTACATTATTGTTAAATAAGAATTTTAGAAAGGGTTGTACAATGGAAGAAAATTTTGAATTTACAAAATTGAGTAACGAAGATCTATTAGAGCTATACAAACAAGTTAATGATTACATAGCTTTTTTAGAAAAAGAAATTAAAGAGAAGGGTACTGAAGAAAAATGAGTGATATTTTGGAAGAATTTAATAGCTATATTTCAACCAATAAAGCTATTCTAGAAGCAATGCCTACTAAAACAAAGAAAAACATGGAGAAATATGTAGCTAAATTAAAAGAATTTCATGGAGCAAGTCTTAAAATAAAAGACATTGTTTGGAGAACGATTGAAAAAAGATATGTTAAGCTTACAACTTTTGAAGATAATAAAAATATAGCAGAACTAGAAAACAAAATTACCGAAGTTGGAAATGTGGAATTGTTTAATGAGCTTAATACTCCATATGAGAAACTTGGATTCGATAGAATTGACCATAATTTGAGTCAATTCTACGAGGCCAATCTTGAGTTGCTCAACGAAAATATAAAATCATTTATTGATAAATTTAAAAGTTTGGGTATTGAATTAACTGAAGATGATTTCAAATATAGTAATTACGTTATTCAATATATGACAACATTTTTTGAAGCATATAATACAAACAACTTCAAATTAGATAAATTAAAAAGAAAGTTTGAAGAGGTTTATTGGAAGTGCCCAGATTTAGTGACTCATATTGAACTAAATTTAAGATATTTGTACAACTACTTTTCTAAACAAATTGAAAAAGATTTAACTGAAAAAAATAATAGTTTTCTTGCTGTTAATGGAACAGATAAGAATGGATTAGTTAAAAAGTACTTTGACTTAAACAAAGAATTGATAAAGGAAAAGAGCATTGATCCAAAAACTATTATGGATAAATTCATAAATGGTGAGTGGAAAATTAAAGACTTTAATGAGAGAAGCATGCAAGTGTTGTTTGATAAACTATATCGAAAAGAATATAGCAAACTTTCAGAAAAAGATCAAATAGAAGTTAATAAAAATTTTGCTAGACTTCTAAATACTCTTAGAGAATATGATACATATAAGCACTACAAATTTATTATTTCAGATTTAAAAGAAAAAGCTAAAAATAAGGATGCATATAAAGGTGTATATGATCAAAAGAGGAAAGAGCTTAGGAAAAAAGAAGTTGAGTTATTGCATGAAAATGAACAAAATAGGAAGATAATGAGGAGAATTCAGAACCCATTATTCAAACTATTTAAGAAAAAGTGGGAAAAGAAAATATATGATTTTCCAGTAGCTTCAAATATAAAAATCAAAGAACTAAAAGATTTATATGATGAAGTTGATGATGAACTTGTTAATACAAGAATTGTCGAATTCGTAGATGATACATGTTCATTAAAATATATTTTCAAAATAGCAAATTCATTCTATAATTATACATACAAACTTATTAAGAAGCATTTTGAGGATGATCCAGACGTTGATGTAGATGAAGAATTCGAAAGGCTACAAGCATTTATAGATCAACCATATAAGGTAATGCTAAACAATATTAAGTCTATTGAAGAACCTGAGATTACATCGATTGTTTCAAATAGATATAAGATTTTAAATATCAATCTTGAAAAAGAAGATATAGAAGAAAACTTGGAAACATTATTGAGTGATACTGAAAAAATAGTTAATTATAATAATATCAAGAGAAGTGGTCTTAGCTTTTCAGATATTGAATTTGTAGAAAAAGTTAACGGTATGAGAGGGAAAAAATAATAGCTATATATGAAATATGATCCAGATACTATTTCTAAAAATATAAAGAAAAACGAAGAAATAAAAAACATTTTCTTCGTTTTGATTTATATCATATCTGTTCCAGTTATTTTGTTTAGTGTCTTTTTGATACTAATCGAACTTGGGAAAAACAACAATGTTCCAGAGTTTTTAGACTTTGAGTTTTATACCGTTGTGTCTGATAGTATGACTCCCAAGCTAAAAAAAAATGATGTAATCATTGTTAAAAAGATGGTTAAACCAGAAAGGATTAAAGAAGGGAACATTATTACTTTCAATAATAAGTATGGTGAAATAATTACTCACAGAGTAACCAAAATTAATAAACTTGGTGCTTATATCAGTTTTACTACCAAAGGAGATAGTAACGAAAAAGTGGATGCTGATGTAGTGACTCCAAATATGATTATCGGCAGAGTGGTATATATTTTACCAAGCTATTTACTTATTTTTAAGAATAAAGTTTTCTTTTCAGTCATAGTTCTTAGCTTAACAATAATCACTATGTTTAATATTAAGGCATCGAAGAAAAAAATGAATCGAAAACGTGATAGAGAACGATATGAAAATAAGGCAATATGGGAATAAAAAATTTGATAGGGGTATAGAAAATGGCTGTAAGTCCAGAAGTTGAAAATGCAATAAAAAACTCAAATGATAAAGAATACTATTATAAGCTAGTAGAAACAAATCCTAGTTTTTTGGAATATGCATCTGAAAACATAAAAGATGATAAGGATATTGTTCTTAAAGCAGTCAATAATGATGGCGGAGCATTAGAATTTGCAAGTACTAGACTTAAAGGGGATAAGGATGTGTTAATAGCAGCCACTTCAAATGCAGGGTGGACATGTTGCTATGCAAATGACGAACTTAAAGGAGATAAAGATGTTATGCTTTCTGCATGCAAAAATGATGGTCAAGCATTATATTTTGCTAGTAAAGAGTTAAGAGACGATGAAGATGTGGTTATGGAGGCAGTAAAAAATAAGCCCATTATTCTAAAATATGCTAGTTTTAGATTGCGAGATAAGGAAGAAGTAGTGGTTTCTGCATTAGAAAATGCAGGGAAAAATTCTAGATATGTTATTAGTTATGCTTCGGAGAGGCTATCACAGAGTGAGGAAATAAAAAAGTTTTTAGAATAATAAAAAAGTACTTTTAAAATAAAAAAAATTTGATATAATATGAACAATAAAACAAAAGAGATAAAGCTTTATTGTTTTAATAATATACCAAAGTGGAAAGGATGTTGAAAATGGTAGAAGAAAGAAGTTTGAAGGTTTATTCAAAAGACACAACTTTTTTTAATAAAATATCAACTACACTCACAAAAATACTTATTCCTACAAAAATAGGCATCAATAGTATGATGATTAATATAAAAAGGTCAGCAGTTATTAAAGCATATGAGCAAATCAAGGCAGCAGAAGAAAATGGCGGTACTGATAAAATGGAGGCACTAAAAGGTAAATATGACGATGGTTATACTTTATATTTAGAGTCAATAGACAAAAATATAATGGATTCTATATACAAAAAAGTAAAAAATGACACGGCTTCTTTATTTGAAAGAAATGCTTTATCAGATTATTATAATGTTGTTCATCTAAAAGACAAAGAATATTTAGAGTATAAATATAGAAAGCAAAAATTCCTATTAGAGCTTGATTATGAGACTTTGAAGGCTGTAAAAAAAGAGAAGATTATTTCAAAATTTATGCCTGTCTATCTAGAAAAGATGGACATTATTTATAAAGGAATTTTGAAGAATTATTCTGTTAAATTAGCAGATGGTCTTAAGGCTACAAGAGTTAATCAGGTAGATGTATATAAAAATATTTTTTCGACTCTTGAAGATTACATCAAAAACGTACTACCAATAAAACTTGATACAGATGAAGGTAAAAAGTTTGAAAAGATAGTAAAAGACTATGAAGATTATGAAGCTTTTTCAGTTGGAAAACTTGATGAGAGAGAGTTTTTAGAGAAAAACATGATACTACTCGGTTTAAGCAGAGTTTTGTTTACACATAGCTTACCACTTGTCGCAGCCGAACAATGCTACAATAAGCTACTTAGAGATACTAGAAGCTTGATTGTAAAGACAAAGAACGAAGAGAAAAAAGAACATGCATACCAAATGCTTTTGAAATTAATAGAAGACTATAATGTAAAGCTTCTTTCTACAAAAGTATATTGGGACAAAATAGAAGAAAGAGAAGCATACAAAAAATTCTGGGATGCATATAGCAAAGCTGACTCATACGATGAAAAAGAGGTTTTATCATTAAAGCGAGAGCTTCATGATACTGCTTTAGAGTATGAAAAGTATGCAGATATTAGACAATTCTATAAAGATAAATTATGCGAACTTGGCGCAATGAGAAGAATCAAGGGAAATTCTTGCAGAAGCTTAAGTGGACATTATACAAAATTGTAATTAGGTGACCCTTTTGGGACGCTTCTAAAGGTATCTTAAAGATATTTTGGATGGTTCCCTAAAGGGTTATTTTATAGAGAAGGATATTTAAAATATGAAGAAATATGTAGAGATTGAATACAATGAAGTTGAAAAAAATAATAACTGGGATAGCCTTATTGGTAAGGTTATTGAAGAATGTTTTAAAACCGAGGAGATGGAAGAATACAATTTATACATCAGCGTTATTTTGACGACACCAGACATTATTCATGAACTTAATCTTAAATATCGCGACGTCGATAAAGAGACCGATGTTCTTTCGTTTCCTATGTTTGAAAAAAGTGAAATAAAAGAACTTATATCATTAGAGCATCCAGAGCCACTTGGAGATATTGTGATATCAATAGATAGAGTTAAAAAACAGGCTGAAGAATATGGCCATAGTTTTGAAAGAGAGCTTTCGTATATGTTAGTGCATGGTTTTTACCATTTAATGGGGGAAGATCATATTGATGAAGAAGACAAGGTGATAATGAGAGGAAAAGAAGAAAGAGTTCTTTCAAGACTTGGAATAACACGAGATTAATTTTGAAAGGGAAAAACAATTGAGTAGTAAATGGAAAAATAAGAATTTCATAGGCAGTGTTAAGTGTACATTAAGAGGCATAGGCTATGTGATTTTAAATGAGAGAAACTTTAAAATACAGCTTTGTTTCGCTGTAGCAGCAATTATTTGTGGATTGGCTTTTAAAATCTCATATATAGAATGGTGCATAATTTCTTTTGCAATATTCTTTGTGTTAGTGTCAGAATTATTTAATACTGCAATCGAAAAAGCAGTGGACTTATGTACAGAGGAATATAATGCAATTGCAAAAATTGCTAAAGATGTTTCTGGCGGTGCGGTACTTTTATCTGCAATTAACTCTGTAGTTATTGGATTGATTATTTATTTACCAAAAGCGATAGATTTTATAGGAAAGTAGGAAAAATGAAAGAAAATAATGAATTTAAATCTGGATTTGTGAGTATAGTTGGACGCACAAATGTTGGTAAATCTACTTTAATTAATGGACTAGTTGGAGAAAAAGTAGCGATTACAGCAAATAAAACTCAAACAACTAGGACAGCAATTAAGGCAATATTAAATGATGAGAGTTATCAGATAGTTTTAACTGATACACCTGGTATTCATAAGCCAAAAACCAAGCTTAATGAAACAATGATTGAAACGGCATTTTCGTCTTTTAGTGATGTGGATGTAATTTTGTTTCTAATAGAAGCAGATTCAAAAGAAATTGGTAGAGGCGATAATAGAATCATCGAGAAAATAAAAGAGAGTAAAAAGCCGTGCATACTTGTGATTAATAAAATAGATTTAGTGGATAAGAGAGAGATCCTTAAAATCATTGAATTATATAAAAATGAGTATGATTTTAAAGCTATAGTTCCAGTTTCAGCTAGTAAAAAGCAAGGATTTGATGACCTTCTTAAAGAAATACTATTGTTGCTGCCAAATGGACCTAAATATTATGATGACGAAGAATATACAGATCAAACAATGAGACAAATTACAGAGGAAATAATTAGAGAAAAGGCATTAAAACTACTAAATGATGAGGTACCTCATGGTATATATATTGAGGTTGAAAGCTTTAAGGAAAGAACAACGAAGCAAGGAAATAGTATAATTGATGTCGATGCTACAATTTATTGTTTACGTGAATCACATAAAGGGATTATTATTGGAAAAGGTGGCAGTATGCTAAAAAGGATTGCGAGCAGTGCTAGAGTGGACTTAGAAAAAATGTTTGACACCAAAATCAATCTTAAGGTATGGGTCAAGGTAAAAGAGAACTGGCAAGAAAATGATAGTTTAGTGAAGAAAATATTTGGAAAAGATAATTGATTGAGGTATGTTTTAAAGGAAAGGAAAAAGTATGAAATCTGTTAAGGTTAGTGGAGTGGTAATTGCAGAAAACAATATGGGTGATTATGATAAAATGCTTACAATTCTTACCCCTAATCTTGGGAAAATTAGTTGTAGTGCCAAAGGTGCAAGAAGGCCTAAAAGCCAGCTTATGAGTGGCTCTCAGCTTATGTGCTTCGGCGAATACATGCTTTTTAAAGGGTCAGATACATATACACTAAACTCATGTGAGATAATTGAGCTTTTTTATAATATCAGGACTGATTTGGAAAAGCTTACTTATGCGATGTACGTCACGAAAATTGTTTCAGATGTTACTACTGAAAATCAAAATTCATTTAATACGTTAAAGCTATATTTAAATACCCTATACATGATTTCAGAGACGGAAAAGGACTTAGATTTTATAATATCTGTCTTTAAGCTTAGAATACTAAAGATATTGGGGTTTGCTCCCAATACACGAGAATGTGTTGGATGTAAGACCAAAGAGAATATAAGATACTTTAGCATAAGAGATAACGGTTTTAAATGTAAAGAGTGTGCCAAAAATGATACTAGCGCTATAGAGATAAGTGATGCAACTCAAAATGCTATAAAATATATAATGGGAGCAGATCCTAAAAAGATTTTTTCATTTGAGCTTTCAGATAATGGCTACAAGGAATTAGAGCTTATTGCTAAGGTATATTTAAATGAAAAACTTGAAAAAGAATATACACTTGAAAAATTGAAATAATACATATATAATAATGGCATAAATAAAAACTTAAAAAGGAGTGATTATTATGAATATTACAATAACAGGAAAAGATGTCAAAGCTACAGAAGCAATTAAAGAATATGTTGGAAAGAAACTTACTAGAATAGGAAAGTATTATGAAGATTCCAATGTAGATGTAAATGTTACAATCAAAAAAGAGAATATTCAATCTGAAATAGCTGAAATGTTCGTAATCACAAAGGGGGCTTCATATAAAGCAGTTACAGAAGATAAGGATTTATATGCAGCTATAGATAAAGATATAGATATATTAGAAGGACAAATTAGAAAGACAAAGGCCAAAAAAGAAAAAATGCAAAAAGAATCTTCAATCAAGCAAATGAATGCAGAAGCTTTTGGTGGAAATGTTGGAGTTGAAGATGAAGTTGTTAAGTATTTATCATATGACATAAAACCAATTTCAATTGAAGATGCAAAAATTAAACTTGATGAAAAGAAAGGAAACGTTTTCTATACATTCGTTAATGTTGATACAGGAAAAGTTAACGTTATCTTCAAACTTAAAGATGCAAAGAATTATGGTATAGTTGAACCAGAAGTATAATAATTAAAAAATGCTCTACATATGTAGAGCATTTTTTATTTTGTAAGAAAGTACTTCACGTTTCATATAAAATAAAGCCTTCGGCAACTTTGCGTCAAATTTCACACAAATGTAATAATTATATTATTGTAAAAAAAAATACTAATAGATATAATGCATTATGCAGATTGGGGTAAAAGGAGAATAATATGTATAAGCTTATGGCCATCGATTTGGATGGTACATTACTAAATTCATATGGTGCTGTTTCAAAAGCTACTCAAGAAGCGCTTTTAGAGGCTAAGAGAAGAGGGACAGAAGTAGTTCTTGCTTCTGGGAGACCCATTAGTTCTACTGAGAGTATTGCAGTTGAGCTTGGTGTGGATAATTACCTTATTTCTGGAAATGGCTCAGCAGTTTATGACATAAAAAGGCAAGAAGTTATTTACGATAGATTTTTAAAAAAAGAACAAGTAATGAAGATTGCTGATGAGTGTGAAAAAAACAGTTTCTTTTACAATGTTTATACAGAAGATGAAGTTATAGCGAGTTCATTAAATTATAATGTACTATTCTATAGCAAGGAAAACTTAAAAAAAGTTGAGGAAAAAAGGACACACATAAATGTTGTTCAAAATATTAGGAAATACATAGAAGAATCAGGAAAAGATAAGTTTTTAAAAATAACTGTTTGTGATGAGTCAAAATTTATTTTCAATAGTATAATGAGAAAATTAAAGATGATTTCTGGCATTGATGTGCTTGAAGTTGCATATATGTCGCGCAAAAAAATAAAAGATGGAACGGATGATGTTGAAATTCAGTATTACTATACAGAAATAACGAATGAAAATGTTAACAAGTGGACAGCCATAGAATTTTTAATGGATAAGCTTGGCATATCAAAAGAAGAGGTAATAGCAATTGGAGATAATATGAATGATAAGGAAATGATTGTTAATGCAGGCCTTGGTGTTGTTATGGGAAATAGTAATCCAACAATGAAAGAGTTAGCTGATGAAATTGTTGCGGATAATAATTCAGAAGGAGTTTTAGAAGCAGTAAAAAAATTTGTTATCAAAGATTAAATATAAATGTCAAAGAATATTACATTTTTATTACACCTAAAATAAGTTTGAATTACAATATCCGTAGTTTATTGATTAATTAAATAGTTTGAGATAAAATGCAATAAATGATATTTTGTAAAAATAAGGTTTAGAATATTAAGGGGGAATTTAGACATGGCTATGAATCCAATGCAAAGAAGATCAAGAAATATGTTTTTACTTGGCTTCCTACTAGCACTAGTAATAATGGTTGCTGTAGTTTTATATTTAGTAAATCAAATGAATGGATTAAAAGAAGAGGTTGCAAAACTTAAAAACCTACAAAAGCAATATTTAGTTGCTTCGAAAGATTTAGAGTCTGGACAGGTGGTTACTTTTGAAGAAGATTTTACAACTGCCACAGTTCAAACTACAGTTAGTCCAGATCAGGTAATTACAAGAGATGATTTTCTTGAGAAGGATGCAAATGGAAATCCAGTGATGACTGAAGAAGGTGCAGAATTGGGAAAGGATGTTATGCTTAAGGTAAGCGTACCAGCTGGAACAATTGTTACAAAAGATATGCTTATTGATACTGAAGATCCAATTACAGGAACAGATAGAATTCAAGAATATAATATGATTCTTCTTCCTTCACATTTAAAAAATGGAGACTATGTTGATATAAGAATGACTCTTACAAATGGACAAGACTATATAGTTCTATCAAAGAAAAGAATTCTTGGATGTACAGAAAAGTCAATTTGGATGAAGGTAAATGAAACTGAAATGCAAATACTAAATAGTGCTATAGTTGATTCATATTTAATTAGCGGTGCTAAATTGTATGCAATCCCATATATAGAAGCAGGAACTCAACCAGCTACAACACAAACCTATGTTGTTAATCAAGCAGTTGCAAACTTACTAAGCAGCATGGCAGGTGGCGATAGTGTAGAGAATGCAAGAAACTTAGTTGATGAAATTAAAAAAGGAAAAGATTATCTAAAAGGAAAGACTGCACGTGATACATGGGATACGTATCAACAAGGTGTTCGTTCAGAAGAAAGACAAAATCTAGAAGATGCAATATCAAACTCTAATACAGGAGATAATGCAGTAGTTACTGGATTTGGTACTGAAAAAGCTGCAATACAAGAGGCAAGACAAAAGTATGTTTCAGAACTTGAAGGAACTGAAGATATTGGATATACAAAAGAGTAAATTATAGGAGGAATAGATGAAGAGGGTTGCATTTATTGGTGGAACTGATAAAACTAGTATACTGATATATATAGCAAAAACGCTTACAATAATGGGTTACAAAGTACTTATTATGGATACCACTGTATGCCAAAAATCTAGATACATTGTACCTACGATGCAAGCCTCAAAACGCTATATAACAACATTTGAAAATATTGATATTGCAATTGGTTTTGAAACATTTTATCAAATCAAAGCATACAATCATTTAAGCAAAGAAGATAAGTTGGATTATGACTATATTCTAGTAGATATAGATTCGTATAAGGGGTATTACTATGCACACCTTAAACCGACAGATGTACATTTTTATGTGACATCACTTGATTTATATTCAATTAGAAGAGGTATGCAAGTTTTTAGAAAGCTTACAGAACCAATTAAAATGACAAGAGTTGTAATATCAAAAAATATGGATAATAGAGAGTTAGATTACATTGAGAAAATGACACAGAATTATCCAGTGAAGTATAAGGATGAAAGTATTTTCTTCCCATTTAGTACTGATGATATGTCAGTAATATACGAAAGCCAAATTGCCGGCAGAATTCAGACAAAAGGACTTAGTCATGCCTATATGGATGCAATCACTTATTTAGTAGAGACAACAATGGGTGATGAGTTAAATAAAGGACAGGTACGTAAGGCAATAAAAGTACTAGAGAAAAGATAATCTATTCAATTATTTTTGAACAGATAGAAAGGATAAAGGTTAGCCTTGGCTAACATGGACAAAAATGGCTATAATTAGTTTTTGGAGTGGAAGTGCAAAAGAAACAGGTCAGACATTAGCTATATCTGCATTAGCTGCATACATGGGAGTAAATCATA
>Ga0247611_10001473_pt1 | contig 41601 bp, 32 predicted proteins | sample 177DNAGHGhighgp2_FD_192422 | JGI IMG/M metagenome (GOLD analysis project Ga0247611, IMG submission 192422) | Sheep rumen microbial communities from Palmerston North, Manawatu-Wanganui, New Zealand - 1770 DNA GHGhigh gp2 | ecosystem: Host-associated > Mammals > Digestive system > Stomach > Rumen... | reverse complement strand
GGTGAATCATTTGTACAACACATTGGTGAGCCAACTCCCTCGCTCTATGCAGTTACCTTGAGCGCTCCTACTCCGGCATCCGGTTATCAGTTCCAAGGATGGAAGATTAACGGTGTTACCGTTTCGTGCAAAGAGAGTTTTACCACTTCTATTACAGTGACCTGTGAAGTAGAAGCAGCCTTTGTGGCGGTAGAAGCACAGAACTTCAAAGTAGGCGAGGTCTATTTTGCGGACATGGGCGCAGCCCTCACTGCCGCAGGTACCTCTTCGGATAGCAAGATTGTAACGCAGATGCAGGATGTTACGCTGGGCGACGGCACTACCCCGATTGAATATATCGTTCCTGCCGGCGTGACCTTGTTGGTTCCGCATAAGGCGAACTTCTTTGAACTCCAAGAGACGCCGGAAATAGTCAATACAATCGAAGTGCTGTCTGCTTATCGCACACTGACGCTGAAAGAAGGCGTGACGATTACCTGTAATGGTAACATCTGCATTTCCGGTAAGTTGATGTCCGCCGGCGGTGGTAACAAATCTGCTTATACCACCGGCGAGTGCGGTGTGATCAATATGGCTAACGGAGGACATATCGAACTGAACAATGGTGCCCACCTCTACTGCTGGGGTTACATCAAGGGTCAGGATATGGACCAAGGTAATAATACCGTTGGTACAGGAACTGTTACTGCCAATAGTGGAGCCACCGTTTGGGAGAACTTCGAGTTAGGCGACTGGCGAGGCGGTACGGCTTCGTTCAATATCTACTACAATAACGAAACCGAACATCGCAAACTGTTCCCGTTCCAAAGTTATGCGCTCCAGAACGTGGAGATCCCGACGTCCTTTATGCATGGTTCGACCTTGCGCACCTTTACCAGTATCACTACCGGTTTTGGTCACCACGATGCTGTCTTCTCGATGGTTGGTCCGGAGAATACGATGTTCTTGCTGACAGACGAGCAGTCGGTAGTACGTATGTGGTACGACCCGACGACGGACTTGAGTTGCTATGAATTGAGCGGAACGGCGAAGTTGGATGCTTTGCATGTGACGGTATACGTGGATATGAGTTCGGAGAACTTCATCCTGCCGATTTCCAATAGCATGCATATCATCTTGAAGGATTGTAACATGAATCTGGCGAATCCGCTGATGGTACAAGCCGGTGCGATTGTGGAGATCAAGCCAAGTGCTACGGTTAATCTGACGAGCGAGTTGTATCTATACGATGTGGACCAGTGGGGCAAGTATGTACACAACTACTATTTCCGTTCGTTTAATAACCTCACCAGCCATAAGAACCGTGGTGCCGAGAACTCCAAGGCCGGACTCGATGACGCCAAACTGATTGTCGATGGTATCTTCAATGTACAGAACGGCGGTAAGCTCTATACCACTGTCGGCGGCGCAAACGTCATGGGTAACGGCGGCGGACAAATTTCCTTCAAGAGCGCCTTGCCGGCTGATAATATCTTGTGGGCAGTGACCGTGCTATCCGGCGCACCCTATATCAATTGGGAATACAATGATGTAAAAGCCGCAAACCTGTGCAACGAGGATGGTTCTTACACTCGCTCAATAGCGAATGCCTCCTTCTACAATATTCACGGACGTTGGTTCCATGAAGAAGATAAAGATGAGGCGGAAGACCATACCTATTTCTTCACGTACATGGATGGCGGTAATACCGGAGAAGACGACGCTACAACGGCTGCCGTTTATTCGCATGACAAGACCGGTCTGGAAGAGCGCATGAAATGGTTTAATGTAGAAGAGGATGGTAGTTGTGATAGTTGGTGGACAGGAACGAATCCAGAGGCATACTACAACTATACCATGCTTAGCGATTGGCACCAGTTTATTGAAACCGAGACGGAGAATGTCTATAGCGGTTCGAACAATGTGTTGTATCGTAAAGCCGATTGCGATTGGGCAGAAGAAGGATATATTGACGAGAATTGTCTTTATACCATCGGCGGTGTGAAGAAAGCCCTTGTGGATGGTCATTTTATTCCGCTGACTCCTAATGGTAACGACCCTGCTTATCATGCGACAGCCAATGCTTCGCAGTATTACATCTGCTTCACCGGCTGTAACTGGCACCCTGCTACGCCGTATGAAGGCGAGAGCAAGGCATATACAATCCATCCTGAGGATGAAGATCTGCATTATATCTGGTTTGAGGGCGATTGGCTGAACGTGCTGCGCGATGAACCATTCTTCTATACCGAGGACGAGCAGACCAATGTTCGCACCTATTATGAGTATGTCAACGGCGACTGGGAGATCGCTACCCCGTACGTGAGCGTGCGTGACGCCGCGGAGACGCGTACGTTCTATATGATTAAGGAGGCGTTCAACGTAGCTTCTATCAAGAAGAACGCTACTATCACTCTCCTGCGTGATATCCCGAACGTATCGGAGGTTCTGACGTATACGACCCAGAATACGAATTGTACGCTTGATCTCAACGGACATCTTTTGGCAGGTAATATCGCTAACCTGATTACCGTTAATGCGCCGGGTGCAACCTTCACGATTACTGATAATGCGGCACTGAAGTCGGGTAAGATCAGCAACGCGGCCAACAAAGCCGTTTATGTACAGAAAGGTACGCTCGTTGTAGCGAACGGTACGATCGAATCGGCCTCCACTTACGCAATCGATGGTGCTACTACTACAGCTATCACCATCAACGGCGGTTATTTCGCAGCAAGTACGCAATGCGCCCATACAACAGGCACAGGTACTTGCTCTATCAGCGGTGGTCATTTTACCAAATATGCGAACTTGGTAACCTATGCTGCTGCGCATAAGTATCCGTTCGAGACGACCGATCCGAAATATAAGTATGAGGTATCCGACGCATGGACGATCACCTTTATGGATGAGGCGAATACACTCTTGACGCTGCATGTAAAGCCGGATGAGATGCCGATCTATACACTGGCAGCACCGACGAAAGAAGGATATAAATTCACCGGTTGGGATGATGAGGTAGTGGCAGCTGTAGCAGATGCAACGTATACCGCAGTATTTGTAACTTTAGATCCGGGTGAGAGTCGTGTTACGCTGAACTCTAACGGCGGTAAAGAAGGACTGCAGTACGTATATGTTACTACCGGCGAAGCAATAGGTACCGTGCCGGCAGGAACGACCAAGGATGGTCATACCTTCACAGGTTGGTTCACCGATGCTACGGGCGGTACGCAAGTCAATGCGTCCACTACCGTTTCTGCAGACGTAACTTGGTATGCGCACTATAACAAGAATTCCTACACGCTGACATGGGATGCAAATGGCGGTAACTTGTCCGGTTCGTACACCAGCGGTACGGTACAATATGGAACTGCTATTACTCGTCCGACAGCAACGTTTGAAGGACATACCTTCCTTTGTTGGAATGTTACTCCGGCAACGAATATGCCTGCACATGACGTGACTTACACGGCACAATGGTCAATCGCCGCAAAGCACTATCTGCAGAACCTCGATGGTTCGTATCCTGCCGCTCCGGCAGCAACCGACGACGTAACCGGTGCAGCTGGTGAGTATGTTACTCCGGCAGTGAAGACCTATGACGGCTTTATCACCCCGGCAACGCAGACCGTTCGGATTGGTGAGACGGACGAGGTAAGATACGAATACGCTCGTCGTACGTACACGATCACGCTGAACGCTAACGGCGGTACATGTGCAACAGCATCTACAGATGTGAAACATGGCGCTACGGCTACATTGCCGGAAGCTACATGGGCTAATCATACACTTGATGGCTGGTTCACCAAAGCTGTTGGTGGTGACGAGATCACCGCTTCTACCATCATCCAGCGTAACATTGGTACGCTCTATGCACACTGGAGTGTAAATGTAATTGCGCATTACGGTGACAATATTGACCTTGGTGACGATGTTACCAACCTGATTATCGAGAATGGTGGTACGGTGAACGCAACCACCGCTATCAGCGTGACCAATTTGTATCTGGAGTCCAACGGAAGTACCACCTCCGGTCAGTTACTTAGTGGAGCTAACGTAACGGCAACCAACGCATACTTCGACTTGACTCTCAATGCTGTTAACCATAAGTGGTACGGAGTAGCTGTTCCATGGCAGGTAAATGCAGCCAACGGTATTTCTGTCAACGGTCGTACGCTGACCTTAGGTAAAGATTTTGATATCATCTACTACGATGGCGCACGTCGTGCGGCAGAAGGCAAGCAGAAGTGCTGGAAGTACGTGGAGAACGACGGTGACAAGACGCTGCAACCAGGTACACTCTATATGATTGGTCTGATGAGTGACGCTTCGTCAATCCGCTTTACGAAGAAATTCGGTGCTGCTCTCCTGACAACCAATACTTCCGTCACAGCACACAGTGGTGCAGCGGCTTCTACAGACCAAGGCTGGAACGGTGTAGCGAACCCGGCACTCTTCCATGCGTTCGTCAACCCGGGCGTAACGGAAGGACAGGTGTATGTACCGGACCAGAAGCGCTACGAGCCGGTTCGAATCGATAACACGAAGTTCGTGGTGGGCGAAGGTGCTTTCGTACAAGCTCCGGCAGACAAACCCATCACGGTGACTCCCAACGGTACTTTTGCCGCTACCGCTCCACGGCGTGGAATTGCGAACGGAGCAAATAAATATGATGTCCGGATTGCTCCGGCGGATGCGGATTACACCGATCGTCTGTTTATTAAGACCACCGACAGCAAGGAGACAGACGAGTACATCGTAGGTCAGGATCTCGCGAAAGTAGGTGTCAGCAGTATCGTTCCGCAGATGTGGATTAACCGCTACGATGCGAAACTATGCGTTAATACGCAGGAACTGACCAACGGCACAGCCGATTATCCGTTAGGTATCAGCATTCCGCAGGCCGGCGAATATACGATTAGCCAAGAGTCGATGGCGGAGACAGGTAACTATACGCTCTACCTGACCTACAACGGCGAAGTGATCTGGAACCTTTCCGACGGAGCCTATACCTTCTCGCTGCCGCAAGGAGAGACAATGGGCTATGGCTTACGGATCGTTGCGAAGACTCCTTCTGTCGCTACCGGCGTGGATGAGGCGCTTATAGACGCGCAAGGGAACACCCAGAAAGTTCTCATTGACAACAAGGTATATATTATCCGCGGAAATAATGTCTATAGTGCGGATGGCCAATTAGTTAAATAAAAGTCAAATTAGCATTATGGAAAAGAGATTATATATCATGCCGCAAATCAAAGTGGCAACGATCGAGGGATGCAGCCAGATTATGACAACCAGCATTGGATTGCCACCTGACATGGCTCCCCAGCGTAGAACGGATGTGTTCTGATGCAAGCGCAACGATTGTACATAACGATTATAGCGTTGCTTATTGGAGTGACTTTTCCCCTTTTGGCACAAACGGGGGGAAGTTGCTCCAATCCTATCCGATTGGGGCAAAACTATAGTGCAACCATCACCGGAGCAGGAACGATATGGTATGTGGCAAACACCTTTGATTTGCCACTTACCGTTCAGTTTTATCCGAATGATAATACTGCAGCCGCTCCGACCATAGAGATGGACTTTGGCTGTACGCCCGGAGTGTATGACGATTCTATAGTGTGCCGTCTGTTTTGTTATGCCAACGGTTCATACGTGATGCTGCCTCACAGAGTAACGCCGGATATGAAAACGAACGCACAGGGTGTGGCTTATTACGAGGTGGCGATGGGTGAGTTCTACCGGGATATGCTGTTAAGCGCCGGTATTAGCTATAATGTCGATGTGTTCGTCAAGGTTCAATACACCTGTGCCGGCACGATCAACCTCACTCCGGATGCTGAATTCTCACAATGTATGGAGACCGACCAATGGTTGTTGTATGACAGAGCGCTTCCTGTGGCAGCGAATGATGAAGAGACCTTCTTTATCGCACCCTATGCCAATTGGCAATACAAAAACATCCGCTATGTCTGGAGCGGAACTCAATCTGCTACCGTGGTCCTCGGTACCACCTGCGATTTCTCGCCTATGGACGTGTCGGACGAACGGCGTGTCGCGGTGATGCAGATGAAAGCCGGAGGAGACACGGTCATCCAGACCTATGAGGATATCGCCTACTACATGACGTACATGCGCAATCCCACTAATACGGCGAAAGGCGGTATCTTTTATACCAAAGTGGTTAGTGGTGGTACCGGCTCCTTGAAAGTAGAACTGGTCAAAGAAATTCCGCCGGAAGGAGGAGCCACTCTGCTGCAATACGATGTCCCGACACCCGTATCGGGCGACACAGCCACGCTTTATGCTATTCCCAAAGCTTGGACATCCGCTACTCGTTTTAATACGCCTACTGATCACCTTTTCAAGATGTATATCGGTCTGACACCGGATTTTCTTACTAAGGATGCGGTCGGTGTTTATCCGTTTAGTGTGACCGACCATGGGCATTGGTGCGGACTCACGAAGGCGGAACTGGATGCCCTTTGGGCGCAAACAAGCAAAAAATATCTGTATTTGCGGTTCCAATGTACGCAGAGCACGACAATCACACCTACGCTGTGGACTCCTTCTGATTGTATCGGCAAAACGAGAATCATCAGGAGAGACACTGTGCTGAGTGTAGCAGCCCGATCCAAAGTTATCCACCGCTTCTATTATAACGATTGGGTAGGTGGAGACATGACCGTTCAATGGAGCAAAACAAGCACTATGAAGATGCTTGTCTCCGGTGGATGCACTATTGGAACCAGTGAAACAGGAAGCGAGATCTTCTATTTCTATAAACTAACGGGACCCGCATATACCATTCCTGAATCAACGATTGCCCAATGGGCGGATCATGTGGATACAGACGGGTATTTCTATGTGCGGTTCTATACTTCCACAACATCAAGCGGAACTATAACTATCTCTACTAATGCCCCTGAAGAAGCAGATCCGCCTGAAACCGTGCCGGAAATACCTCACGCAACGGTTTATCTAACCTGCTTAGAGGATGGCGCCGGTGTGCAGATTATGGTCAGCACAGCGCAAACGATACGTATAAACGACGCTAACGGCAACGAATTATGGCAGCAGAACGTACAACCCGGTCAACCTCAAGATATTCCTCTTCAAAGTGGGATATATATGCTCATCGGCGAAAATGAGCATATAGAGATACATCTGTAATCTACGTCCGTATAGCCTCCGTTGAGAGTGCTGCGCAACGATAAACAAAGCTTTGTAGCTTTCGTTAGTGTGGCAAAATACAAATAATTTTAACTTCTTCCGTAAAATCCTTGTGTATTCCAACTATTTGTTGTATCTTTGCACGCAGTTTTGTTGAGATGTTGCGGAGATAAGTAATCATGGAGAAGCATATCCTCCGCAAGACAGAGGAAGGAGGCCGCTCAACCAATTACGAAATGATAGCGTAAACAGCTGCCCTAAAAAAATATATTTTTGCACCGCAAAATTGAAGAACACACTATGATAAATCGAAGAATCTGTTTGATGCTGCTTTTGGCTGTGGGGTTACAGGCATGGTCGCAAAGCGACACCCTTTCCACGCCGACGCCAATGCCAACGCAGACATCGTACGGTACGACGATCGGTCAGGAGGACATGAATAACCGCGATCAGAGTTCCAATGCGATCGATGCCATCCGTGGTCGTGTCGCCGGTATGACGGTCGATCAGAGCGGCGAGAATGCGATGAGTGCGGTACGTCTGCGCGGTACGGTGTCCTTATCGGGCAGTAATGACCCGCTCATCATCGTAGATGGCGTGATCGGCGACATGAGTCTGCTTTCAACCGTCAACCCTACGGATATCGAGAGTTTCCGCATTCTCAAAGACGCCAGTGAGACGGCGCAGTTCGGTTCACGCGGTGCGTCCGGTGTTATCGAGGTCACGACGCTCAAAGGTAGCGAAGGCAAGTTACGTATCCATTACAACGGTTCTTTCTCCGCAGGTGCGGTCTATAAGACGCTGCCGATGCTGAATGCCGACGCCTACCGTGCCTTCTGCCAGACACACGGTCTGTCCTACATGGACAAAGGTGCGAACACGAACTGGCAACGTGAGATCACACGGACCGCTTTCTCCCATCACCATCATCTGGCGTTCACCGGAGGTACGAAGATGACCGCCTACCGTGCGAGTATCGGGTATATAGACGATCAGTACGTAGTGCGTAACACCGGCTCAAGGTCGTTTGATGCCAATGTCAACCTCACGCAGCGGATGTGGGACGATATACTGAAGATCGATATCGGCATGTTCGGTTCCCTGCAGCAGAGTAAGAACCCTTTCAACGAACAGAAACTCTTCTACAGTGCCGCCTGTTTCAACCCCACCTATCCGGCAGAGCCTAATGCGAGCGGCGGTTGGGACGGTGATACGGGTGCCAGTCAGATAGCGAATCCCATGGCGTGGCTGGCGAACAGCAGTCAACCATCCGATGCCCACATAAGCACGAACCTGCACTTGGATTTCAAGTTAATAGAACCGCTGCATCTCAAGTTGTTAGCCGCTTATACCTACCACCGTATGGATGAGGCGCTTACGGCTCCGACGGAGGAAGGAGGTACCGCCTATCGTGCCACCGGTAAGACGCACGACATCCTGGCGAACATGGTGCTGGATTACAACCAACGTTGGGGTGCCCATACTTTGTCGGCAAGTGCCTTGGCGGAGATCAGTACGAACAAAGCGGAGGGCTTCCATGTGACGACCTATCAGTCGGGTTCCGGTCCGCTCGGTGCCGACCGTCTGTCGGGTGGTTCGATACGTCCTTGGGACGGAACGGACTCCTACATGACTCAAGCGAACATGCTGTCTTTCATGGGGCGTGTGAGCTATACCTTGCTCGATCGGTATAACCTGACCGCTTCGCTCCGTACGGACGGCAGCAGTAAGTTCGGAGCGAACAACAAATGGGGTTGGTTCCCATCCGTCTCGGCTTCATGGACCATCTCCAACGAACCCTGGATGCCGCAGAGCGAGGTGCTCGACCACCTGCGCCTGAGCGGCGGTTACGGTCTTTCCGGTAACCAATCGGCGATAGACAGTTATCTGACGATGCTGCTGTACGAACCGAATGGCGTGACGGAGGTGAACGGCAAGGGGATCACGGCCTATGCGGCGCTGCGGAATGCCAACCCGGACCTCAAATGGGAAGTGAGTCATACCGGTAACGTGGGCGTGGATATGAGCCTGTTCAAAGGGCGCTTGGTAGCGAATATCAGTTATTACAACACCCTCGTGACCGACATGCTTTATCCTTACCGTGTGTCCACTCCGCCTTACACCTATCCGACCTTGATCGCCAATCTCGGCAGCATGCGTAACGAAGGTGTCGAAGTGTCCATCGGCGGTACGATCGTCAAGACCAAGGATTGGAAACTGAGCGTCAATGCCAACGTCACGTGGCAGCGGAATAAGTTACTGAGTCTGAGTGGTCAGCACGGCAATGAATGGTTGTTCGCTGCCGATTATCAGGCGATCGCATCGGTCAACGGTGCCGGTTCGCACGGAGGAGACAACGATATCGTTTGGCAGATCGTAGGGCAACCCTTGGCAACGTTCTATTTGCCGGAGTGTACGGGTCTGGTGGATAACGGGAAAGGCGGTTATACCTACGGAGAAGGAGCACGACATATCGCAGGTCAAGCGACACCCAAAGTGCTGTTGGGATCGAATATCAGTCTCAAGTACAAGAACTGGGACCTGTCCATTCAGATCAACGGTGCCTTCGGGCATAAGGTCTTCAACGGTACCTGTCTGGCGTACATGAATTTGGGTTCGTTACCGTTTTATAACGTGCTGAAGTCCGCTCCGGAGATGAAGATCTACGACCAGCAGGTGACCGACTATTGGCTCGAAAAAGGAGACTTTGTCAACTTCGATTATATCACGCTGGGCTATCAGGTTCCATTACCGCAGAACAAAGTGGTGGAGACCCTGCGTCTGGTGCTGACCATGAACAACGTAGGCACCATCTCTGCGTACTCGGGTTACAACCCGATGATCAACAGTACGAACGTCAACTCGACCATCGGCGTGGATGACAAACGTACCTATCCCTTATCGCATTTATTCACCTTCGGCTTATCTATTGGATTCTGATGAAAATGAAAATTTCAAATATCAAATTTCTTATCCTTGCGGAACGATTATTTCAAATATCAAATTTCATCATCTTGATGATGATGACCGGTTGTTCGTTTTTGGAGGAACATCCTTCTTCGGCATTGACCGAAGAGCAGGCGTTCAGTTCGATGACCGCATTACGGAACAACGCCGTGCTGTCGGTATATATGTACATAGGCGGCAATGCGGACTCGCAGGGTTTGCAAGGAACGGGTAGGGGTGTCTATGACCTCAACTCCCTCACTACCGACGAGCAGATCATCCCCACACGAGGCGGGGACTGGTACGATGGCGGTTACTGGCAGGACTTGCATAACCATGCCTGGAATGCGGAAGACCGTTCGATCCGGGATACATGGGATTACCTGTTCAAAGTGGTAATGCTCACCAACAGCGGTATTGCGCATATCGAGGCGTATGACCAAGCCGATAAGGACGATGCCTTGCTGGCGGAGTACAAAGCCGAACTGCGTGCCGTTCGGGCGATGTACTACTGGTATCTGCTCGATCTCTATGGCAGGGTACCTGTTGTCACTCTAACCGACATCCATACGGACAGTCTGCAGTTGGCTTCCCGCCAAGAGGTATATGACTTCGCCGTTAAGGAGTTACAGGAATCGATGCCACTCTTGGCACACGAATACGCACACGAACCCTTGGGCACCTATTACGGACGTATGACCTATTACGTGGCATCGTTCGTACTGATGAAACTCTACCTCAACCATGCCGTCTATACGGGGGTGGAGCAACCTGCTTTGTATGACTCGATCATGAACTATGCGGACATGCTGTCTAACTACTATACGTTGGAAGAAAACCTGCGAACCAATTTCTCCTTGGATAACGACCGTTCGCATGAGAACATCTTCGTCATCCCTCGTGAAGTAGGCAAGTACGTCGCCCAGTACCGGTACGAACACCGGACCCTGCATTACAACCATGCTGCCGCTTTGGGAACAGGCGGTGAGAACGGTACGTCCGCTACGCTGGAGACCTTGGAGGTCTTCGGTTACAAGACCGACCATCAGGACCCTCGTTTCGACCTCTATTTCTTTTACGACACGGTGTATGTGAACGGGAAGATGATCTATAGGGAGGACGGTAAGACCCCGCTGGTCTATGAACCGGATAAGGTGGCGATGGACGTGACGGGTACGCCGTACGAGAAGACAGCCGGAGCACGACTGAACAAGTACGAACATGACCCGAACGGTATCCAGGACTGCAATGTGGCAAAGAACGATATCGTACTCTTCCGCTACGCGGATGTCGTACTGATGAAAGCCGAAGCGAAACTGCGCAAGGGACAAAGCGCCTATACCGAGATACGGCAGATACGGGATCGGGTAGGCGCAAGCGAGATAGTGACACCGACCTTGAACGATATCTATCAGGAGCGTTGGCGCGAACTGATGTGGGAAGGTTGGCACCGCAACGACATGATCCGTTTCGGGCAATGGACAGGACATACCACCATCTTCCCCATTCCGCAGGACATGCTGCTCATCCATAAGGACTGGAAACAGAATAATGGATATGAATAGAATCCTAACGGTAGTATCAATTTAATTCGCGTCGTGCAACCGTATTTATGTAAATAGTTAGAAGTCAAAAGATAAAATAATAATGCGTTTTCAATCGAAGACGCATTTTTTTTGTGCCTGAAATACCTCAAAATGCATAATTTTTAAGAAAAAGCGACAATATTTTTGCATAAATGAAAACTTTTTTGTAATTTTGCACGCAAAACTGGAAACGGAAATAAAATTTTAAATACTATGAAACAGAAATCGTTTTTCGGCTGTGTGCTTGCAGCCATGTGCTTGGCAGGAATCAGTCTTTTCGGATTGAGTGCTTGTTCCAAATCCGGTAAATGTACCATGGAGAAGGATGGTGGTGTGTCCTTTCAGCTGAAGATGTATGTGCCGGACGCCTTGGATGCACTGACCGATTATAATACAACCCCGGCATACAAAAATGCGTTGGCCGTAGCAAAACAGATGAGCAGAACGGGTGAGTCGAGAGATTTTCTGGAGGCTTTCTTTGAGGCATACGAGGCGGAAGGCTATCCATTGGCTTCGCTTTTCTGCAGTTATACCATGCGCGATAAGGTCAATCGGAGAATGAGTGACGAACAGGTAGAGCAGGTGGTTCGTAATGAGATAGATGATATCTTATATAACTCCGTCAACGTGCTCCGTACGCGTCTGGAGCGCAGAGGGGTGCAGGCGGATGTCCGTATCGTAGGCAGTGACCGTATCACGGTTGAGTTCCCCGGTAAGGAAGAAGGATGGCCGTATTACCGATTGTTGCAAAGCGAGGGAGGCTTGGAGTTCTGGGAGACTTACGATGCGGATGAGATTGAAGATGAATTGGCGCAGTTGGAACTGGAAAACCTGATGCTCATTCCTCAAAACAGGTATCGTACGCCTGTTGTGGGTCAGGCATCTTATGCCGATACGGCACGCGTAAACGCGTATCTCTCTTCGCCGTTTGCCCAAAGCGTATTGCCGCGTGATATCCGCTTCGCATGGAGCCATAAGGCGGTGGATGAACAAGGCATCTATTACGAACTGGTAGCTCTTCGGGCACGCTCCAACGGAAGACCGGCTATGGAAGGTGATATATTGACGAGTGCTAAAGCAACACGTGCTGACTATGATGAGTCACGTGGAGAGATAAAGCTTAACATGAACGAAGAAGGCGCACGCATGTGGCAACGGGTGACGAGAGAGAATGTCGGTAAATCCATCGTTTTCGTGATAGACGGAGATGTGTACAGCTATCCGATAGTGCAAGCCGAGATCAAAGGAGGTCGCTGTTTCATAACGGGAGATTTTACGTTCGAGGAGGCTCAAGAATTGGCGGACATCCTTCAATCCGGTCAGATGCCCTGCCGTTTTATCATTGTTCAGGAAGATTATATCCAACCGAAAAAATAGAATAGAAGATGAAACGCATATCGATCTTATTAGCGGCAGTGATGATGGCTACCGTTGTCATGGCGCAGTGGACGATGGAGATGTACGATCAGTACACCTATGCCGACTATACCACGTACGCACCGTTTAACCAGTCTTTGGAATCGACCGATTATGACATAGACCTGCTGGAAGCGGCAGTGTTCTATGAGACGAACCGGCAACGGGCATTAAACGGGTTGTCCCAACTGCAGTTTGATTATAACCTGATGGTATGCGCGCATAATCATTCGGTGGATATGGTTAACTTGGATTTCTTCTCTCATACCAGTCCGGTGGAGGGCAAGACTTCTTTTACCGACCGTATGCGGCAAGTGGGTTATGACCGTTGCTGGAGCGCCGAGAACATCGCCTATTGTGCGATCGAATCTTCGTATGCTGAGACGGCAAAGCATTTGTTGAACCAGTGGATGAATTCTTCCGGTCACAGAAAGAATATCCTGAATCCCCGTTACACGCATATCGGTTGCGGCACGGCTTGCTATCTGGACGGAGGCTTTGTGTATGTCAAAGCCACACAGAACTTTATGGAAAAGAAATAAACCCGCAGGATTATGAAACGAATATTTTTGACAGTTCTTCTTGGTTGCGTCATGACGATGCAGGGCTTCGCTGTTCAAGACGAAGAGTTTGCTGTTCTCTTGCAAAATGCACAGCAGGGCGATACAGCAGCGCAAAACACAGTCGGCGACATGTATCGTAAGGGGAAGGGTGTAGAGCAGAATTATGAGCAAGCCTTCTATTGGTATTTAAAAGCCGCAGAACAAGGTCATGCGGATGCCCAAATGAGTATCGGGCATATGTACGACGAAGGTATCGGGGTGTCTCTAGATAAGGTACAGGCTTTTCATTGGTATCTAAAAGCCGCAGAACAAGGTCATGCGGATGCCCAATATAATATAGGCATTATGTACCAATTTGGAGAGGGCGTAGAGCAAAACTTAGAACAAGCTCTGTATTGGTATAAAAAGGGCGCAGAACAAGGAGAATCATGGAGCCAATTTAAAGTCGGTTATTTTTATGAAAAAGGAAAAGGCGTTCAGCAAGATTATTCTCAAGCATTATATTGGTATCGCAAATCAGCTGATCAAGGTTACGCGTATGCACAGAACAATCTTGGAACAATGTATTCCAATGGAACTGGTGTAGCAAAAGATTTCGCACAAGCGGTTTATTGGTATCAAAAAGCGGCAGAACAAGGGCATTCTAAAGCTCAAAATAGTCTTGGTGTTAAGTATCATAATGGCGAGGGTGTCGCTCAGGACTATAAGCAGGCATTGTATTGGTATTATAAAGCAGCGGAGCAAGGCAATACGAATGCGTGCAAGAATATAGGACTGATATATGAGTATGGGCTTGGCGTAAAAAAGAATTGTCCTGTGGCGCTCTATTGGTATAAACGAGCGATAGACGGCGGGTATACTAAATCCGACACCAACTACGACAAGCTCATCTCTCAAGGATACAAACCGGCAACAGAAGATCCGGATGCCCCGAAACTGCCGCCGTTGTTGGTGATGCAACCAAACTCACTTACCTTTGTAGATGCTTCCGGTAACAATCGAATTGATGCAGGGGAGGAGTGTTCTATCCGCTTCACTATTAAGAATAATGGTAAGGGTATGGCTCTCAATTGTGAGGCACGGGTTAAGATGTCCGGAACCACCAGTGGCGTCACGGTAAAAAACAGCAAACTCCCATCGATTGCTCCGGGCAAAACGCAAGAGGTTTCTATCCCTGTTACCGCTAATACCGATACCAAAAACGGACAGTTGACATTCTCCATTGAGGTGTACGAACCTTCCGGTTGGGGAATAGCTCCTTTTGACCTTGCCGTTGAGACCAAAATTTTCGATTCTCCCTATCTGCAGGTAGTCGATTATGCCGTTAATTCACCTATCGGAAAAATCCAGAAAATGGTACCGTTTACGCTTACCTTCAATTTGCAAAATACCAAATATGGCAATGCGGAGAATGTCAAGGTAAAAGTGATTTTACCGGATGACGTATATATCATGGATGGCAGCATCGAGCAGTCTTTCCCGCTTATCAAATCCGGTGAGGCCAAATCGATCAAACTCACATTAGCTGCCAATAATAACTATTCAACAACGGACATACCTATCGTGATAGATGTGAAGGAGCGTTACGGCAAATACGCAGAGAATAAAAAACTCAATATAGCCCTCAATCAATCTGCCGCAGTTAGCATTAACATCGCTGCCAAGGATGAACCGCAAGAGGAGCGGAGGGAGATACAGAAAGCGATGCTGACGAGTGAAGTGGACCGGAATATCCCTGTAACGGGTGCCACGAGTCCGAATACCTTTGTGCTGATCATCGCCAATGAGCATTACCTGCAGGTAGCAGGTGTACCGTACGCCCTCAATGACGGAAACATCTTCCGTGAATACTGCATCAAGACACTCGGCGTGAGTGAGAAACATATCAAGTATTTTGCGGACGCGACGGGTAACCAGATCAAGTCCGGCGTTAACTGGTTGGCGAACCTGACCGAGGTGTTTGACAACCCGCAGATCATCGTCTATTATGCCGGACACGGAATCCCTGACGAAGCCAGCAAGTCGGCGTACCTGTTACCGGTGGACGGTAACGGTTCGGATATCTCGACGGGCTATAAGTTGGATGACCTGTATGCGACTTTGGGCAGCATGCCGGCTGCACAGATCACAGTGTTTATGGATGCATGCTTCTCCGGTTCCAAACGCGAACAGGGTATGTTAGCTTCCGCACGGGGTGTAGCACTCAAAGCGAAAGCCGGTATCCCGCAAGGAAACATGGTGGTCTTCTCCGCTGCTACAGGTGACGAGACCGCTTATCCGAATAAGGAGCAACAGCACGGTTTGTTCACCTATTATCTGCTCAAGAAACTGCAAGAGACCAAAGGTGACGTAGCCCTCAAAGACTTAGGCACTTACCTCACCAAGCAGGTCAGCCAGCAGTCCCTCATCATCAACGACAAACGGCAGACCCCGACCGTCACTCCGTCCGCCGCAGTAGGCGCAGAATGGCAAAATTGGAAGTTGAAATAAAAATTTTTATGCTTTTATTTGCATATATGCAAAAAAAGTAGTACCTTTGCAGCCAAATTGCTTTGACACTTATTTAACGTTAAATAATTTATCAAAAACAAACAATTTCTATGTGGTTAAAAGATTCATCTATCGGCCGTAAGTTCGTTATGAGTTTAACCGGTCTGGCGTTGGTCTTCTTCCTGCTTTTCCACGGCGTAATGAATGTCGTCGTGGTTTTTTCGGAGGATGCTTACAACGCGATTTGTCATTTTTTAGGAGCCAACTGGTACGCACTGGTGGGTACCGTAGGCTTGGCATTTTTGGTACTGCTGCATTTCTGCTACGCGTTCTATCTGACGATTCAGAACCGTGCTGCACGTGGCAATGACCGTTATGCAGTAACCGCCAAGAAAGAAGGCGTAGAGTGGGAATCGGAGAACATGCTGGTTCTCGGTATCATCGTCATCGGTTTCCTGGTACTGCATCTGTACAACTTCTGGTCCCGTATGCAGTTGGCTGAGATCACCGACGGCGCGACCGCTCCTTTGGCAGATGCCACCAACGGTGCGCATTATGTAAAGGAATTATTTACAGGTTACTCAACCGGAAATCATGTGGCTGCTCTCATCTACTGCGGTCTGTATCTCATCTGGCTTGGTGCTTTGTGGTTCCACCTCCGTCACGGCGTTTGGTCTGCTCTGCACACCTTAGGTTGGAACAACCTCGTTTGGATGAAACGCATCAAAGTGATCGGCGTTTGCTTGGCTACCCTCGTAGTACTGCCGTTCGTTGTTGTTGTATTGTATTACCTTGGAGTAGGCCTTGCCGCACTCTGCTAAATTGTAACAACTATGGCTAATAAAAAAGAAGAGATAGTAGAAGCTGCTAAGCAAGTAGCTGAAAAGGCAGTAGAGAAGGTGGCAGCTAAGGTAGAGAAGGCTGTGAAAGAAGCTACCACTCCGATCATTACCCCGGAGATGGCAAAAATTCCGGCAGGTCCGCTGGAGCTCAAATGGACGAACTACAAGAACCATCAGAAACTCGTTAACCCGGCTAACAAACGTCGTCTGGACGTGATCGTAGTAGGTACGGGTCTTGCCGGTGCGTCTGCAGCGGCTTCGTTGGCTGAGATGGGATTCAATGTGTTGAACTTCTGTATCCAGGATAGTCCGCGCCGTGCACACTCGATTGCTGCACAAGGTGGTATCAACGCTGCGAAGAACTACCAGAACGATGGTGATAGTGTTTATCGTCTCTATTATGATACCATCAAAGGTGGAGACTACCGTGCCCGTGAGGCAAACGTGTATCGTCTGGCAGAGGTGTCGAACAATATCATCGACCAGTGTGTCGCACAAGGTGTTCCTTTCGCACGTGAGTACGGCGGTCTGCTGGATAACCGTTCCTTCGGTGGCGCGCAAGTAAGCCGTACCTTCTATGCAAAAGGTCAGACCGGTCAACAGTTGTTGCTCGGTGCTTACAGCGCATTGAGCCGCCAGATCGGTAAAGGTAAAGTGAAGATGTACACCCGTTATGAGATGCTCGATATCGTGCTCATTGCTGACGAGAACGGTGAAAAACGTGCACGCGGTATCATCGCCCGCAACCTCGTTACCGGCCGCATCGAGCGTTTCTTCGCGCACGCAGTCGTTGTTGGTTCCGGCGGATACGGAAACACGTTCTTCCTCTCCACCAACGCCATGGCATCCAACGGTTCGGCTGCTATGCAGATGTACCGCCACGGTGCGCTGTTTGCTAACCCCTGCTACGCACAGATCCACCCGACCTGTATCCCGAAGCACGGTGATTTCCAGAGTAAGTTGACCCTGATGTCGGAGTCGCTCCGTAACGACGGTCGTATCTGGGTTCCGAAGAAACTGGAGGACGCAAAACGTCTGCAAGCGGGCGAGATCAAGGGTCGTGACATCCCTGAAGAAGATCGTGACTACTACTTGGAGCGTCGTTATCCGGCATTCGGTAACTTAGTGCCGCGTGACGTAGCTTCGCGTGCTGCCAAAGAGCGTTGCGACAAGGGCTATGGTGTGAACAACACCGGTCTCGCTGTGTTCTTGGATTTCAGCGATGCTATCCAGCGTCTTGGTAAGGATGTCGTTGCACAGAAATACGGTAACCTCTTCCAGATGTACGAGAAGATCGTGGACGAGAACCCGTACGAGAACCCGATGATGATCTTCCCGGCTATCCACTACACGATGGGTGGTATATGGGTGGACTACGAGCTCCAGACAACCGTGAAAGGTCTGTTCTGTATCGGTGAGGCGAACTTCTCCGACCACGGTGCTAACCGTCTCGGTGCGTCTGCCCTCATGCAAGGTCTTGCAGATGGTTACTTCGTACTTCCGTACACCATCCAGAACTACTTGAGCGACCAGATCGGTGTACCGCGTATGAGTACCGACCTGCCGGAATTTGCTGAGGCGGAGAAAGCTGTTCAGGATAAGATCGACCGCCTCATGGCAATCCAAGGAAACCGTTCGGTTGACTCGATCCACAAAGAGCTGGGGCTCATCATGTGGGATTTCGTGGGTATGGGTCGTACCGCAGAAGGCCTCAAAGAGGGTATCAAGAAGATCGATGCCATCAAGAAAGAGTTCTGGACGAACGTTTATATTCCTGGTGAGGCAAACAGCCTGAACAACGAGTTGGAGAAAGCCCTCCGTCTGGCTGACTTCATCGAGATCGGTCGTCTGATGGCAGTGGATGCCCTCCATCGTGAGGAGTCTTGCGGTGGTCACTTCCGCGAGGAATACCAGACGCCGGAAGGTGAGGCGCTGCGTCAGGATGACAAGTTCGCATATGTCGGCTGCTGGAAATATATGGGCGAGGACAAAGAGCCGCAACTCATCAAGGAGCCGCTCGACTACGAGTTCACGGAACGTAAAACGCGTAATTACAAAAACTAATCATGGATAGTTATATAGATATTAAGGTTCGTGTTTGGAGACAAGCAGGACCTAAAGCGCAAGGTCATTTCGAGACCTACGAGCTGAAACATGTATTCCAAGGCGCATCGTTCCTGGAGATGATTGATATTCTCAACGAGCAACTCGTTGCAGAGCACAAAGACCCAGTTACCTACGATCATGACTGCCGTGAGGGTATCTGCGGTATGTGCTCCATGTACGTCAATGGTCACCCGCACGGACCTGACAGCGCTATCACGACCTGCCAGCTTCACATGCGTAAGTTCAAAAACGGTGAGACGATCACTGTGGAACCGTGGCGTAGCCGTGCGTTCCCTGTAATCAAAGACCTCATGGTGGATCGTGGTGCGTATGACAAGATCATGCAGGCCGGTGGTTTCGTTTCCGTCAACACCGGTGGTGTACCTGATGCCAACGCAATTCCTATCCCGAAGCCGGTAGCTGACGAAGCGATGGACGCTGCGTCCTGTATCGGTTGTGGTGCATGTGCTGCAGCATGTAAGAACGGTTCGGCGATGCTCTTCGTATCGGCTAAAGTTTCGCAACTGGCTCTTCTGCCGCAAGGTAAGATCGAGGCTGCTGCTCGTGCGAAAGCGATGGTTGCTAAGATGGACGAACTCGGATTCGGTAACTGTACCAACACCGGTGCTTGTGCCGCTGAGTGCCCGAAGTCGGTTAGCCTTGCTAATATCGCTCGCCTCAACCGCGAGTTCCTTAGCGCGAAATTCAAAGACTAAACGCATAAAGGCATACAAAAAAGAACCTCGGAAACTTTCCGGGGTTCTTTTAATTATCAACTATCAATTATCAATTTATTTAAGGCTTTTTCTTCTTTAGCAGTCATCTGCTCTTTGGTCTCCGGTGTCTTGTCTCCTTGACCGGTGAGATGAAGGACACCGTGGATAAGGATGCGGTGTAACTCGTGCCCGAAGGTTGTATGGACCATCTCTGCATTCGAGCGCACAGTGTCCAACGAGATGAAGATATCGCCGTTCAGCGTGCTCGCCGTGGAGTAATCGAAGGTGATGACATCGGTGTAGTAGTCATGCCCCAAGAATTCCCGATTGACCGCTAACTCCCGTTCATCGGAGCAGAAGATATAATTGATATTTCCTACCGTAAAGCCATAATCGGCAGCTACGGCACGTATCCAACGCCCTATCTTGCGTTCATCCAACGCAGGCATCTCTATGTCTTCTGTAGTAAACTTTATCATATCACACAATAATCACGCAATAATCACGCAATAATCACCCAATAGCACCCCCTTGCAAGCCTTGAAATTTAAGGTCTCGCGTCCGTATTCCCGGTTGATTTTATCCGAAGAAAATCGGTGCAATGGCAAACGCCGCAATGATGCCGGCAAGGTCGGCTAACAAACAGCAAGCCACAGCATGTCTGGTATTCTTGATGTTAACGGATCCAAAATATACGGCCAGTACGTAGAACGTGGTGTCGGTTGTTCCTTGCAGGATGCAGCAGAGCCGACCAACGAGACTGTCTGCTCCGTAGTTATTCATCGCTTCCAGCATGAGCCCGCGTGCTCCGCTACCGCTGAGCGGTTTCATCAACGCCGTAGGTACTGCTCCCGCCAAATCCGTATTGATACCGCACAGGGCAAACAAAGCGGCAATTCCTTGTTCCAACAGTCCCATCGCTCCCGAAGCACGGAACATACCTACTGCTACGAGGATGGCGATGAGGTAAGGGATGATGCCTATCGCCGTTTGGAATCCGCCTTTCGCGCCATCAATGAAGGCGTCATAGACGTTCACTTTGCGGCAAAGGGCTTGAATGACAAACCAACAGATGACACCCAAGAGGATGATTGCTGCCGCTGCTGCGGATAATACCGAAAGGCGATGGGGAGAGAGCATCGAAGCGCCCCATACCATGAGTCCCACCAAGGCGGAGAGACCGATGACGGTACCTAAGACAACCGGGTCTTTCATCTTGATCTTCTGCGCCACGCAGACGCTGATCAGTCCGACGAGTGTCGCGACATAGGTAGCGATAAGGATAGGAAGAAAGACATCGGCAGGGTTGGCTGCACCCAGTTCCGCCCGATACCCCATGATGGTGGTAGGAATCAAGGTGAGGCCACTGGCACCTAAGACCACGAACATGATCATCGCATTGGAGGCTTTGGTCTTGTCCGTATTCAGTTCCTGCAGTTCGCCCATCGCTTTGAGTCCCATCGGTGTGGCGGCATTATCGAGCCCTAACATATTGGCGGATATATTCATCAGCATTGATCCGAAGACCGGATGTCCTTTAGGCACTTCCGGGAAGATACGGCTGAAGAAAGGATTGATGACGCGCCCCAGACTGTTTACGGCACCGGCACGTTCGCCGATCTTCATGATCCCCATCCACAAAGCCAGGATACCGGTAAGTCCTATCGAGAGTTCAAAACCCGTCTTGGCACTGTCGAAAGTGGAATTGAGAATATCGGAGAAGATACCGACGTTCCCGAAGCAAATCGCTTGCACCAAACCCATTATTACCGCCAGTATAATGAGCGAAATCCAGATATAATTCAAAATCATGCCGCAAAATTACAAAAATTCTTGCATATATGCAAATTTTTTAGTACTTTTGCAGGCCAAATGAACAAAATTCATCAAATAGGAGCGTATATCCGGCATTGTCTGACGGCATGGAACACGGCGGGAGAAGGGATTCATTCGCCTTATTTGTTCTATCTGGTGCGTTTTATCTTGCGTGACCGTAATCCGTATTATTGTTTTTCGGATATCGAGCGACGCAGGGAACTGTTGCAGCATTGCGAGGATGAGCTGGCGGTGGTGGATTATGGTTCCAAAGGTTCGCCGCAAGGTGCCCATGTAGTGCGTCGGGTATGCGATATCGCCAAAAATCATTTGGAACGACCTGAGATAGGGCAGATGTTGTTTCGGTTGGCAGTAGCGATGCGGGAGAGCGAGAAACGGGATTTGGAGATCTTGGAACTGGGAACATCGTTAGGCGTGACGACTGCTTATCTGGCGTCTGCTGACAGTAGGAACAGGGTCGCGACCCTGGAAGGCAGTAAGGCGGTTCTGCAAGTGGCGCAAGGTGTTTGGCGGGCATTGCGGTTGGAGAATATCGAATGGTACGAAGGCAATATCGATGACTCCTTATATTTACACGCGCGTGAGAAGACAGATATCGCTTATGTGGATGCCAACCATACCTATGCTGCCACGAAACGGTATGTGGATTATTTGTTGCCGCGTATGCAGGAGAAAGGAGTGATTGTTATTGACGATATCCATTATTCGGACGAGATGGAACGTGCTTGGCAGGAACTGAAGGCAGATGAACGGGTGACAACGACAATGGATCTGTATCATGTGGGATTGCTGTTTGTGGATCCGCATTATTTGAAACGACATTATCGTATACGGCTATGATATATACCAAAACAGGAGACAAAGGCACCACTTCGCTGGCGAACGGTGAGCGTGTGGATAAAACCGATGCGCGTATTGAGGCGTACGGTACGGTGGACGAGTTGAACAGTTGGATCGGGTTCCTGCGAGCAGGAATATCGGCTAATGGCCAACAGCCAACAGCTAACAGCCAATTGGAGTGGATTCAGAATAAATTGTTCAACTTGGGAGCGGAGTTAAGTGAAGCCCCCGGAGAATGGATATGTGAAGCGGATGTCCGGCAGTTGGAACAATGGATAGATGCGATGGTGAATGAGACTCCGAAGCAGCATGCTTTTGTCCTTCCGGCAGGTGGAGAAACGGTCTGTAGAAGTCATGTGGCACGCACCGTCTGCCGACGTGCGGAAAGGAGGATGATTGAGGCAAAATCAAGTGCATTGAGTTTGCAGTTCATAAATCGTTTAAGTGACTATTTATTCGTTTTTGCCCGTCATTTTGGTTACAAAAATGAAGAAAAAGAAGCGATTTGGTGTAAAAATTGACGAAAATAACAAAATATTGCTAAAAATATTTGCATAAGTCGAAACTTTTTACTACTTTTGCACGATATTTTGAAACACTATGCCCGTACTGGGTTCGTTTGTTATTGAAAATTTATAGAAATTATATATATATAACGTATGTATTGGACATTGGAATTAGCTTCGAAATTGGAGGATGCACCCTGGCCTGCGACCAAGGATGAATTGTTGGATTATGCGAATCGTATCGGTGCTCCGGCAGAGGTGATAGAGAACTTACAAGAGTTGGAGGATGATGACGAGGAGCAGTATGAAGGAATCTTGGATTTGTGGCCGGATTATCCTACGCAAGACGAGGATTTCTTCTTTGATGAAGAAGAGTATTAGGTCAAAATGAGATTTTGACATTTGTGATTTGACATTTGTGATTTGAAATTTGGTGAAACGATATATTGTTCTGTTGGTGGGGCTGATGGCCGTGGTGACTGCGAGTGCGCAGTTTGATCCTCAGATGGGGCAATATATGTACATGCCGACAGCGTACAATCCGGCAGCGGTGGGAGAAGGCGGATTAATGAAAGTGGCGGGTGCACACCGCATGCAATATGTGGATATCACCAATGCCCCGATGAGTACATGGTTTACTTTTTGTTCGCCCTTCGTGATCGGGAAAACCAGCCATGGTGCGGGAGTGCGGTTCTTGAATGACCGGTACGGACTATTCACGACGCAATCGTTTTATGCACAATATGCGTATCGGCAGAAATTGGGGAAAGGATATTTGGGAATAGGAGTTGATCTTGGATTTGTAAACGTGGGCTTTAAGGGCGATTCGATCAACCTCAGTCAGATGGGGGACGATTACCACAAAGCCAACGACGACGCAGTGCCGACGGGCAGTAAGTCGGGAATGAAATTTGACATGGGGATAGGTCTCTATTACAGCACTCCTGTGTGGTGGGTTGGCGCCAGTTACAGTCACGTCACCCGTCCGGCGATAGACTGGAGTGACGGGACCAGCGGAAAGCAACAGGTGGTGACATTATTCGGCACGATGTATGTGACGGGCGGATATCACTTCCGGTTGAAAAATTACCGAGAGTGGGTATTGACCCCCAGTATGATGGTGATGAGCGATTTCAGGAGTTGGGATATCAACCTGACGCTGATGTGTGATTACAAAGACCGCTATCGTTGGGGTTTGGGATACCGCATCGCAGGAAGTGTGAATATATTATTGGGTATTGATATCATATCCGGCTTGCAGTTGGGTTACAGTTGTGAACTGCCGACCAACAAGTTGCTGCTGGAGAGTTATGGAAGTCATGAATTATATCTGGCGTACGGATTTGATATCCTGAAACCGAAACGAACGAATAAATATAAATCAATTAGATACTTGTAAGTATGAAAATGAGTAAAGTTTTGCCATTGGTCGCATTATCGGCGATGATGATGGTAAGTTGCAACAAACCGGCAGGAGAACTTGTGGGAGCTTACAAAGCAACCAATTTCAAGGAGGCGAATCCGTACGGTATGTTGTTTATCAAGAAAGGTTCTTTCATGATGGGTGCCAACACGCAGTCGGCTGTTTTTGAGCAACCGGATAACATCGTGATGGTGACTGTAGATGCATTCTGGATGGATGAAACGGAGATTACCAACAATGAGTATCACCAGTTTGTAAACTGGGTACGTGACTCGATTGCATTGACCAATCTGGTGGCAGCCGGTATGACCGATTACGCTATCCAACCGAAGGATGATGAGTTCGATGAGGAGAATTTCCATCTGGACTGGAGTCGTAAAGTGCCTTGGAAGAGTCAAGAGGAAGACATCAAAGATGCTTTGTCGCCGATGTTCTATTCCGATGGTCGTTTGAATACCAACTCTCTGCATTATCGTTATACATGGGTGAATATGGATGAGGCGCTGCCGCAACGTAATAAGTTCGACGTGGCAACCAGTACGTATCCTCCCGGATCAACGGCACGTGTAGATACCTTCTGGGTGAATGATAACGGTGAGATCAAAGACTCAACGCTCTATCGTCCGTTGAGAGAGCCGAAGGATTTGTTGACGACGAAGATCATCTGTATCTATCCGGATACGTTGGTTTGGGCGCGTGATTTCCAATTCGCTTACAATGACCCCTTGCTGGAGATGTACTTCAAGCATCCGGGTTATGCAGAATATCCTGTAGTAGGTGTAACATGGGAGCAGGCCCATGCGTTCTGTAACTGGCGTACCAAATATTTCAACGCGTATTCAAACATGGAGGTCAACGAATACCGTTTGCCGACAGAGGCGCAGTGGGAGTATGCGGCACGTGGCGGTCGTAAGATGGCAATGTATCCTTGGGGTAGCAACTACGCACGTGATGCCAAGGGTTGTTTCTTTGCAAACTTCAAACCGTATCGTGGCGGTTATACCGATGATACCGGAACAACGACAATGAAGGTTGCTCAGTTCCGTCCGAACGATTTCGGTCTGTACGATATGGCCGGTAATGTGGCAGAGTGGACCAATTCGGCTTACCAGACATCCATGAATAACTACATCCATGACTTGAACCCGGATTACAGTTATATGGCTCGTAAGGAAGATCCGGACATCTTGAAACGCAAAGTGGTAAAAGGCGGTAGTTGGAAGGATATCAGTTATTTCATGCAATGCGGAGTTCGTACGTATGAGTATCAGTACGAGAGCCGTCCGTACATCGGCTTCCGTTGCGTACGCGCATACATAGGCGATTAATCATTATATAAATAAAGAAAATATTTAAAACAGAAATAGAATTATGGCTACAGAAAAGAAAGGCCTTTGGGCAAGATTTATGCATTGGTACGAGTCTTACAACGGTAAGAACATCGTAAACATTGTTTATTCAGTAGGTGCATCGGTCGTTATTATCGGTGCGTTGTTTAAGATTTTGCACTGGCCGGGAGCTAGTCAGGTGCTTATGTTGGGTATGTTCACCGAGGCATTCCTGTTCATCATCGGTGCTTTGGATCATCCGCACCCTGAGTTCCACTGGGATAACGTTTTCCCGCAATTGTTGGAGTATGGTACGAAACCGGAGTTATTGGAGGAGAAATCCAAACAAGCACGTCCGACCTTGTTGGGTGCCGGCGTAGCAGGTGCACCTGTTACCGCTACCGGAATGGCCGGTACAGCTGCGGTAGAAGGTGGTGCCGGTGCCGCTAAAGTTCCGACCCTCAAGGATGAGGATTTGAAAGCATTGAAAGACGGCATCGCTGATTTGGCGAAGACCGCTACCCAGTTCGCAGAGTTGGGCAAAGTGGCTGATAAGGGTGTTAAATTAGGCGAGAAGCTGGCTGCCGCAGAGGAAGCTGCAGCTACCTATACCACGAAATTGTCGGCTGCCGGTGTGGCTACCGATTCGTTCACGGCGGCTACGGCTAACTTGGCTCAGAACTATGCTCAGATCAGCGGAGATGTTGCTCGTGTAGCTGATGAGACCAAAGCTTACAAGGCAGGTGTGGAAGAAGTAGGTAAGAAACTCGCTTCGTTGAACTCTGTATATGAATTGCAGTTGCAAGCCATCAACGCACAAGTAGAGGCACAAAAGACGGCTGCGGTAGCTGCGAAGGAAGCCGCTGAAGCACAGGCTGCTTTTGCTGCAGGTACGAAGCAACTGCAGAAGCAGGTAACAGACTTGAACGGTATCTACGGTAACATGCTGAACGCATTGGCATAATTAGTAAGAACGAATATAAACTCAATAAAAACATTCAGCAATGGGTGGAGCAAAAAACTGTCCGGAAACCCCGAGACAACGAATGATTGGTATGATGTACTTGGTGCTCACCGCTATGTTGGCGTTGAACGTAAGTACGGATATCCTCAATGGTTTTACATTGGTGGATAACAGTCTGCACTCCTCTATCACTGCATCGGATACACGAAATGCGAAACTCTATCGGGATTTCCAAGCGGCCAATGCCGATAACCCCGAGAAGACTCAGGAGTGGTTCGATAAAGCAAAAGAGGTGCAACTTCGTGCAGATTCATTATATAACTATCTTCAGAACTTCAAGGACCAGTTGGCTATCATGGCAGACGGTAGAGGTCGTTTTGAGAAACTGAAAGCAGAGGGATTGGATCCGACGATGCATATTCAAGGTAACTCCAATCTGGACGTTACCGGAACGTATGCTTTGGTGCAGGGTCATGGTCTTGAGTTGAAAGATATCGTAGCGTATTATCGTGATTACGCCTCTGAGTTGGTAGAAAGCGATCCGGCATTGCGTCACGCTATTCAGACCGCTTTGGCTACAGAGCGTGGTTACAATGCGCACGATAACGATTCCTGTGATTGGGAGATAGCGGTTTTTGACGGTATGCCTGTAGGAGCGTCTGTCACTATTTTGACCAAGATGCAGAACGATGTACGAACGACGGAGGGTCAGGTAATTCAATACTTGATGGATCGTACGGATGCAGGTGACCTGCGCGTGAATAAACTGAGCGCATACGTGATGGCCAATTCGGATGTGGTAATGCGTGGCGGTAAGTACCGTGCACAGATCTTGTTGGCTGCCGTTGACTCAACGCAGCGTCCGGAGTATTATGTGGAAGGTGTCCGTCTGAATGACCAAGGTGTATATGAAGTACCTGCTACCAGTTTGGGATTGAAGAAATACACCGGTTGGATCTCGTTCATGAATCCGGCTACCGGTCTGATGGACAAACTGCCGTTCAGCGGAGAGTATACCGTGACGGAGCCTGCTGTGATCATTTCTAACGAAGAGTTGGATATTATGTATCGTGGATACGACAATAAGTTCTCTGTTTCTGTTCCTGGCGTATCGAGCGAGAAGATCAAGGTAACTGCGAACGGTGGGCAGGTGAAGAAGCAAGGTGAGAGATGGATCATCGTACCGGGAGACAATGCCAAGGAGATTACGGTGAACGTATCAGCTGAGTTGGACGGAAAGATGCAAAATCTGCCTCCGAAGAAGTACCGCGTACGTAAATTGCCGGATCCTTCTCCATTCTTCAATTCGCGTGAGAAAGACTATGCAAGCGGTGAGATTTCTTCTTCGGCTCTGACGCATAACACAGGTATTGTAACGGTATCCTATGGTACAGACGGTATCTTGAATCTGCCGTTTACCGTAACGAGTTTCACCTTGTTTGTTAACGGTCAGTATATCGATACCAAAGGAAACAAGTTTACGCGTGAGCAATTGGATAAGCTTGGTAAACTTAGGAGCGGTAGTTTCGTGATGATTGAGAACATCCGTGCGTTAGGTCCGAATGGAAAGGAATTCCGTGTTCCGTCATCCTTAGCCTTCAAACTGAATTAATACATAATTACTATGATAAAGAAACTTAGTATTATTACATGTCTGGTGCTTGGAGCAATCACCATGCAGGCCCAGCACAATGTGACGTCCTTCTTTAACGAGTTGGGTATGGCCAATATTCGTACAGAGGAGTTTTCGAAAGCACATGATACGATTGTGATGGTGGATCACCGCATTGATGATGTGATCTGGTCACGTGTCGTTTATCGTATCATTGACATGCGTTACCGTCAGAACTATCAACTTTATTTCCCGACGAAACCGGATGACATGCATTATAAGAACTTGCTGCGTCTTATTATTGATGCCGTGGTTGCGGATGAAGGATTGAAGTTGTACCGTCCCAGTACGGAGCATCTCAAACCTGATTTTACTCCGGAGAATATCATCTTGAATCATCAGTTACCTCGTGATGCGTTCTTTATCCGTGATCGTAGCAAGAAGGAGCCGGACGATGAGGACTACATGGATATCACCAAATCCAAGTACATGTTGGTGAACTGCGTGGATACGACAACAGGTGAATTGAAGTTCCAGGACTATAAGTTCGAAGATATCACTTGCAATCAGGTGAAGTATCTGATTCAGGAGGTAGTGTTCTTTGACAAGCACACTTCCCGTCTGCATACGAAGATTATGGCGATCGCACCGTTGCATCCTTGGAAGATTATGTCCACAGATTCGACTCAAGTATCACAAGCTTTACAAGAGTCCGTGATGTTCTGGATTCCGTTCGACGATTTGCGCCCGTACTTGGCAATGCAGTACATCATCCCGAACCGCAATGAGACGAAGCATGTGACGTATGACGAGTTCTTCCAAAAACGTCTGTTCACATCGTATATTGTAGGTGAGGGTAATATGTACAACCGTATGATTCCGGATTATGAGCATACGTATGAGGGAATCAAGAAGGAACAAGACCGCATTGCGATGGAATTGCTCAATTTTGAACAAGACCTCTGGGAATACTAAATGCGTAAACATCACTTTAGAAATTCCTACTTTATTTCAGCCGTTAGCGTAACCTTGGTGTTATGTCTGATTGGTTTGGAATGTGTGCTCCTGCTGTCCGCAGGAGCGCTTGTTACGCGCATGCGCGAGAACATGACGGTGACAGCAGTGCTGTCGCAGGAAGCGGATAGTGCCCAATGTGCCCGTTTGGAGGCTATCGTGTCGGACCAGACACGCTATAGCGGTTTCAAGTATATTTCGGCAGAGGAAGCATTGGAGGAGCATATCCGTTCTTTAGGAGAAGATCCCAGTGCCTTTCTGGGGTATAACCCTTTGACCGCCAGTTATGAGATTCATCCGACGGATGCATACAGTCATCCGGACAGTTTGTTGATGCTTTCGTCGCAGTTGAATGCATTACCTTATGTGGAAGAAGTGATCTATCCGCGTGACTTGGCAGATCTGATGACCAGTAATGTGCAGGATATTACATTGGTCTTGCTGGCCGTAGCATTGGCGTTGCTGTTGGTTTCTATGGTGTTGATTGTGAATACGATCCGATTGCAGATTTATGCAAAGCGTTTTCTGATTAACACGATGACACTGGTAGGTGCTACGTCTTGGGTAACGCGTCGTCCGTTTGTACGGCGTAATATGTGCATGGGGTTTTTGTCCGGTGTGGCTGCATTGGCTATCTTGAGCGGTGTGGTATATTATGTGAATCAAGAACTAGGCATTCTGCTTTTCCCGCTTACGTGGCAGAATATTGCATTTGTATCGGTGGTTGTATTATGTGCAGGACTGCTGATCACGTTGTTTGCTTCTCTCATTGCTACGGGACGTTATATCCGCATGGACAATAACACGCTCTATGAGGTATAGAGGAAGGTGAGAGTTAATAGATAAGAGTTAAGAGGTAAAAAGGTTTAGAGATATGAAACAATCCTTATCCAAATGGAATCTCATTCTGATTGCGGTTTCGTTTGTCATTATTATCATCGGCTTTGTGCTGATGGCAGGAGCTCCTTCCGGAGAAGAATATAATCCGGATATTTTCTCCACGCGCCGTATTACGGTGGGACCGATGATTTCGCTCTTCGGTTTTGTGATGATGCTTTTTGCTATTTTATTCCGTCCTAAGAAGAAATGAGTTGGTTTGAAGCGCTTATATTGGGTATAGTGCAGGGCTTGACAGAGTTTCTGCCGGTATCGTCTTCCGGTCATCTGCAGATAGGTCAGGAGTTATTGGATACCTCCTTGGGAGAGGATAACCTGACGTTTGCTATCATAGTGCATGCCGCTACCGTTCTTTCTACCTTGGTTGTGTTGTGGTATGAGGTGGTTCGTCTTTTCAAAGGTACGTTCCTGACCAAACAATGGAATGATGAGAAAAACTATGTGACCAAGATCGTGATATCCATGATTCCGGTAGCTATCGTAGGTACGTTCTTCGAGGACGATATAGAACGTATCTTCAGTGGTAATCTGCTTATTGTGGGAGCCTGTTTGTTGCTGACGGCATGTTTGCTGGCATTTAGCGAATGGTATCAGAAGAAACGCAAGAGTGTGGGGCACGAAGTGACTTACAGAGACGCCGTCATCATCGGTTTGTCGCAAGCAGTAGCGGTATTGCCGGGGCTAAGCCGTTCCGGTACGACTATTGCAACGGGTTTGATTTGCGGAGTGAAGAAAGAGAGTGTTGCGCAATTCAGTTTTCTGATGGTGCTGATACCTATTTTGGGTAAGGCCCTTTTGGACTTTATTAAATTATTATCCACCGGTTTTAACACCGGTCTGAGTATGGGTGCTGCCTTGGTGGGTTTTGTGGCGGCTTTCATTACCGGTTGTTTTGCCTGCCGGTTTATGATAGAGATCGTGCGTCGCCAACGTTTGGTTTGGTTCGCCGTCTATTGTGCGATAGTGGGATCAGTAGCAATCATAGCAACGATTTGCTGAGATGTGGGATTTTGAAGAAGGAGAAGTGCTGGCATTCGACAAACCGCTTCGGTGGACATCGTTTGATTTAGTAGCGAAAGTACGGCATAACGTATGTCGTAGGATCGGGAAAAAGAAACTGAAAGTGGGGCATTCCGGTACATTAGACCCTTTGGCTACAGGAGTAGTGATTGTATGTACGGGTAAGAAGACCAAGCTGATAGAATCGCTTCAATACGATGTGAAGGAGTATGTGGCTACTTTGCAGTTAGGAGCAACCACACCTTCTTACGACTTGGAAAAAGAGGTGGACGCTACGTATCCCACCGCTCATATCACACGCGAACTGATAGATGAGGTGATTCCTACTTTCCTTGGAGATCAATGGCAAGTGCCGCCAGTCTTCTCTGCAGTCCAGATCAACGGGAAAAGGGCGTATGAGTTCGCACGTAAAGGACAGGAAGTGGAACTCAAACCCAAGTTGCTGAAGATAGATGAGATAGAGGTGCTGGTGTTTGACGAAGGGACGATGCAACTGACAATTCGCGTGGTTTGCTCCAAAGGTACTTATATCCGCGCGCTGGCACGAGACATCGGAGAAAGACTCCAATCCGGCGCACACTTGATTGCACTTCGTCGTACCAGGGTGGGGGAGACCCGTGTGGAAGACTGCTTAACAATAGAACAATTTTTAAATCAACTCAATAACTGCGAACTTAATCGTTCCAGTGAAACAAGATAAGAATATGTACAAATCAAATGATATGAGACTCTGTCAGTTTCGGTTCAAACTGCCGGAGCATTTAATAGCTCAGTTTCCTGCTCCTTATCGGGACGATGCCCGACTGATGGTACTGCATCGCAAGACGGGTGAGATAGAGCATAAGAGATTACCCGAATTGGTGAACTATTTTGATGAAGGTGATCTGTTTGTATTCAATGACAGTAAGGTTTTTCCGGCACGTCTTTGGGGACGTAAAGAGAAGACCAATGCGTTGATAGAGGTATTCCTGTTGCGGGAACTGAATCATAAAGTGCGTTATTGGGATGTGCTGGTAGAACCGGCGCGCAAGATCCGTATCGGAAACAAGTTGACCTTTGAGCAGGATCCGGCTATTGTGGCGGAAGTTATTGATAATACCACGAGTCGTGGTCGTACTTTCCGTTTCCTGACGGACTATGACAATGATGAGTTTGTACCTCGTCTGTATGATTTGGGAACGACTCCGCTGCCTAAGTATATCAAGCGTCCGATGGACGAAGAGACCTTTGAGCAGTATCAGGCTTCTTTCCATGATCTGCCTGTGGACGAGATGGATTCAGAGCGTTATCAGACCATCTTTGCAGATAAGATAGGGGCGGTCGCAGCTCCGGCATCAGGTTTGCATTTTTCCAAACAGTTACTCAAACGTATGGAGATCCATGGCATAGAGACGACCTTCATGACCAGTCATGTATCGCTTGGTATCTTCAAAGAGATTGATGTGGAGGACTTGACGAAGAATAAGATGGAATCCGAGCAGATCATCTTATCACAGAAAATGGCGGACGATGTGAATAAGGCTCACGAGTCAGCGCATCGGGTGTGTGCTGTAGGTACGGAGGTGATGCGTGCTATGGAGCATGTAGCCGGTACGAATGGCTTTCTGAAATCGTACGATGGCTGGACCAATAAGTTCATCTTCCCGCCGTATAACTTCTCGGTAGCGAATAGTTTCTTTGTGAACTTCTACATGCCGGAGTCCAGTCAATTACTGATGGTAGCTGCATTTGCAGGATACGAGGAGACGATGCATGCGTACGAAGTAGCCATCGAAGAGGGGTATCATTTCGGAGACTATGGAGACGCAATGCTGATTGTGGATTAAGGAGTTAGGTAATTAGGGATTAGTGAATTAGAGAATTAGAGATGAACGTACGTATTGAGGAGTCATGGAAGCAAGTGTTGCAACCGGAGTTTGACAAGCCTTATTTCGAACTCCTCACTCAGTATGTACGCCAACAATATCAGACCCGTCGGTGTTTTCCTCCGGCAGGTCTGATTTTTAATGCTTTTGACTCTTGTCCGTTTGACAAGGTGCGTGTGGTCATCATCGGTCAAGATCCGTATCATGAGGATGGTCAGGCGATGGGACTTAGTTTCTCAGTTCCCGAAGGCGTGCAGATACCACCTTCGCTGGTGAATATTTACAAAGAGATCCACCGTGATTTAGGAACGCCTATTCCGCAGAGCGGAGATTTACATCGTTGGGCGGAACAGGGAGTTCTGTTGCTGAATGCTACGTTGACTGTCGAAGCTCATAAAGCCGGCAGTCATCAGGGCAAAGGATGGGAGGAACTGACGGACGCTGCGATTGATGCGCTCAATAAAGGTCGTGAACATCTGGTGTTTATGTTGTGGGGTTCCTATGCCCAACGCAAAGGACAGTTTATAGACCGCAAAAAACATCTGGTACTTCAAACATCGCATCCTTCACCTCTATCCGTATATAGAGGATTTGACGGCTGCGGGCACTTCAGTGCTGCCAACAATTATTTGATTAAGAACGGCTTAGATCCTATTCAATGGTAATATGAAAAAACTATTGCTTATAGACGCTTACGCGATGATTTTTCGTGCGTATTATGCTTTTATACGTGCTCCGCGTATGAACAGTAAGGGAGAGAATACTTCGGCTATCTTCGGTTTTTGTGTCACCTTGGAAGACTTGCTCAAGAAGATCAATCCGACGCATGTAGGAGTGGCTTTTGATCCTGCCGGAGGAACTTTCCGTCATGAGGCGTATGAGCAATACAAAGCGCAGAGACCGGAGACACCGGAAGATATCCGTAAAGCTGTGCCAGTCATCAAGCAGCTTCTTGAGGCGATGAATATCGCGGTAATGGAAGTACCCGGTTTTGAGGCGGATGATGTGATCGGAACCCTTTCCGTGCAAGGAGAACAAGCCGGATTTGAGGTCTATATGGCAACGCCGGATAAGGATTACGGTCAGTTGGTAAGCGACCATGTGTTCATGTATCGACCGCGTCATACGGGCGGGTTTGAGTTGATGGGGCCTAAAGAAGTGTGTGAGAAATACGGACTGCAACGCAAGGAGCAGGTTATTGATCTGTTGGGCCTCATGGGTGATGCAAGTGATAATATCCCGGGGTGCAAAGGAGTAGGGGAGAAGACCGCAGTAGCATTGCTGGAACAGTTCGGTTCAATTGATAACATGTTAGCGCATACGGATGAGATCAAAGGCGCGTTGCGAAGCAAAGTGGAGAATCAGGTGGAAGAAATTAAGTTCTCCCGTTTCCTCGCTACGATACGTACTGATGTGCCGATTGCATTGGACGAGAACCTGTTGGCAAAGAAAGAACCGAACTTCGAACGACTGACGGCTTTGTATCAGGAGTTGGAGTTTAACACCTTGCTGCGAAAACTACCTCAGCCAGTTCAGAATAATCCGATTATTCCGAATACGCCGAGTTCACCGAAAAAGTCCAAACAAAGTGATCCTGCCCAGCTCGATCTGTTTGGTTTTGGCGAAGAAGAACCAATAGCTAACAGCCAAGAGCCGATAGCCACATTTGATACCACCGAAAACCGTCTGTGTCAGTATCTGTTGAATCCGGAGGTGGCGTTTAATCCCTACAAAGAACCGGATTTTGCGGCATTGAAAGCAGATACGGACTTGTGGAACCTGTATAACGAAGTGGAACTGCCGTTAGTGGAAGTGTTGCGAGAGATGGAAGCGGCGGGAGTGCGGATCGATGTGGATAAACTGAAGAAAGCGGAGATCAGTCTGACCGAGGAACTGAACGCTCTGGAGCAGAAGATATACGAATTGGCACAGGAGAATTTTAATATCAATAGTCCAAAACAGGTAGGTGAGTTATTGTTTGACAAACTCAAATTGGACAGCAAAGCGAAAAAGTCCAAGACAGGGCAGTACTCCACGTCCGAAGAGGTGCTCATGACGCTCAAAGAGAGACATGCTATTGTGGGGTTGATTTTGGATTATCGGGAACTGAAAAAATTGATCACTACCTATATTTCCGCTTTGCCAGGTTATATAGCAGAGGATGGTAAGATCCATACGACTTACAATCAGACCGTGACAGCAACGGGACGTCTGAGCAGTTCGAATCCGAACCTACAGAACTTACCGATCCGTTCCGAACGGGGCAAATTGATTCGTGAGGCGGTGATACCGGATGAAGGATGCCTCTTCCTTAGTGCCGACTATAGTCAGATTGAGTTACGTCTTATGGCGCATTTCAGTCAGGATGAGCATATGTTGGCGGCTTTCCGTTCCGGACAGGATATCCATGCCGCTACTGCTGCCCGTATCTATGGTAAACCCATCGAACAGATCACCAAGGATGAACGTCGTAAAGCGAAGACTGCCAATTTCGGTATCATCTACGGCATCTCGGCATTCGGTTTGGCGCAGCAACTCGATTGCAGTCGTACCGAAGCGAAGCAACTGATAGATGATTATTTTGCTGCATTCCCGAGAGTGATTTCTTATATCGAATCGCAAAAAGAGTTAGCGCGGCAGAAAGGCTACGCCGAGACGCTCTTCGGACGCAAACGCTATCTGCCGGATATTCATTCGCAGAATGCTACGGTTCGTTCGTTTGCAGAGCGTAATGCCGTCAATGCTCCTATCCAAGGAACGGCTGCCGATATCATCAAGATGGCGATGGTGAGTATTCATAGAAGGCTGAAGGAAGAGGGGCTGAAGGCGAAGATGATTATGCAGGTTCATGACGAACTAAATTTCAATGTGCCTATGAATGAAGTAGATCGCGTGCGTGAGATTGTCGTAAACGAGATGCAGAATGCGGTCCATTTATCGATTCCGTTAATTGCTGAATGTGGTGTGGGAGAAAACTGGCTTGAAGCTCATTAAGTCATATACCGTTTAGTCATTTACCATGTACCATTTATTACTTTTAATCCGTATTTTGTGCATCGGGAATAGTTTTTCCTGGGATGCAGTGGAACAGGAACTGGTACCGCTCTGTGATGAGAAGGGCGTGCAGATAGAAGTGCATAATCTCTATTATGGCGGTTGTTCGTTGCAACAACATGCGCAGTTCTTGCTGCATGACAAGGCGGCATATAGTCATCGTGTTTGTACGAATGAGGAACCGCGAATTATCAAGGACACGATCACATTAAGGCAAGCCTTGCTGGATGGTGAGTATGACTACATCTCGTTGCAACAGGCAAGTCATGACAGCGGTATTCGTGAAACTTATGAACCATGGTTAACGATGCTCATTGATACGGTGCGTGCATATCAACCCAATGCGCGGCTCTGTTGGATGCAGACTTGGGCATATAGCCAAGATGCTACTCACTCTGCTTACCCGCGTTACCATAACAGTCAGCAGGAGATGTGGGATAGTATTGTGGTTTGTACCAAATCACAAATCAATCATCACCAATTACCAATCATCCCTTGTGGGCTGGCTGTACAATACGCACGTCAGACCAAGTTAGGCGATACGATGTGTCGTGACGGATACCATCTTAATTATACGTATGGGAGATATACGGCGGCTTGTGTGTGGTATGAGATTTTAACCGGAAAGGATGTTCGATTCAATCGATATAAAAATGCAGAGATGACTTCTGAACAACGTCGTTTATCCCAGAAATCTGCTCATAAAGCGCTTAAAATGGTAGAAAAATTCGGGCTTTAGTCAAGAAAATGCATTTTTTTGAAAAAAAGTTGCCAAAAAATTTGGTCATGTCAAAAAAAAGCAGTACCTTTGCACCCGCTTTTGAGGAACAAGCGTGTTTGAAGCCCTTTTGGGCGGAGGCCGCTTCTCCCGTTTAACGGGAGACCGCTCCGGGTGCGGTAGTTCAGTTGGTTAGAATACCGGCCTGTCACGCCGTAGGTCGCGAGTTCGAGTCTCGTCCGCACCGCAAAAAGGAGTCACAATGTGACTCCTTTTTTGTGCGACGGACTTGAATCGCGCGAGTTCTTATCTCACCAAGTTCGAACGATTATTGCTTCTAGCAATTTTCGAGTCTCGTCCGCACCGCATAGGTTGAAAATCAACAAGTTATGCTTGAGACGCGTTGAAATCGACCCAAAATCTGCCCAAATGACTTCCACGATTGTGGAAGTCATTTGCTGTTTATAGGACATTTGTTAACTTTTTAAATTTTGAGAAACATTGCATAGAAATGAAAGGATCTCAGAAAAAAAATGGCAAAATCCACTTAGTCGTCCATGCGGACGAACTCGTATTTGCTGTTGAACTCGAGGTCAAGGCCCGAATTGAGTTCTGCTTTCCAGCGGCGGTCGTCTTTGCCCCACTCGGTAATGAAGGCGTTGGGGAAATTGACTTTCACATACTGACGTACCAACTCTGGAATGAGGGCAGCAGGCACTTCGGTCTGCTTGCAATCCACTTTGGTAAGTTCGCCCGCCTTGTTGAATTCCAAAGAACGACCATCGTTGAACTTGACATCGTACTCTGCGTCCAGCAAGCCTTTATCCATGGTGACATAAGCGATTTGGGAAGCATCAAAATGTGCTGCGACGATGGCTTTTGCCGGTTCCGGTACTTGGTCGAAAGTGATCACTTGTTCTTTTGCGCAAGCCGTCAGGCTGCAGAGTGCCATAAGCACTACAGAAAAATACTTTTTCATAATGATAAACTGTTAAAGGGTTAAACTGTTATTTATTGTAAATCCCGAATGGTCTTCGCCACATTGATGAGGTGGTCGGCAACCCGTTCGGAGTTCTGGGCAAGGGAGATATACTCGGTTCCGGCTTGGGGTTTGCAGATGCCCAGCGAGAGCCGCTGGATATGATTGCGCTCCATCTCGTCGGTCAGACGGTCGATCTCGTCCTCAATCTGGTTCGCACGCCCGAGTGCGGACATATCCATCTTATGGTACGCCTGCATGGTGGCTTCGTGGAGTTGGGCGATGAGAGTATTCATCTGGTCTATCTCATTGAGGGCGTAGTCGGAGAAACGTACCTCCTGTTGGCGCAAGCTGTCGGCGTACTCAACGATGTTCTTCGCGTAGTCGCCGATACGCTCCAAGTCGCTGACCGTGCGGATGGTGGAGACAAGATATTGGTGGTCGAACTCGCTAAGTTGGCTATTAGAGAGCAGCAAGGCATAGTGGACTAATTCGCGGTTGAGATAGTTGAGTTGGCGCTCTGTGCGGTTGAACTCATCGCGTTCGGAATCGTCTAATGTCGTGACGTCCCGGATGGCGCGTTGGTAGTTCTCTATCGCCATATTTGCCATGTTCTCGATTTCCTCTTTGAGCTGGCGGATAGCAACCACCGGCGTGCGCAACATCTTCGGGTCAAGGAAATAGAGATGGGGTTCGTCGGTCTGCTGTGCAGGCTGGTCTTTGACGAGTTTGCAAGCGATGTTCACAAGGGCGTTGGTCAGCGGCAGGGCAACTAACATGGTCGTGACATTGAAGACAGTGTGGAACATAGCCAGCTGGAGTTGCGGCGTGTGGAAGAGACGCTCGAAGAGGATTCCAAAACTATATGTGCCGCCGGTGGTGAGTTTGATCAGACCTCCTGCGCAGAGGAAGAGCACGACGCCCAAGATATTGAAAATGAGGTGGATCATCGCCGTGCGTTTGGCGGCTACGCCGCTGGTGAGACCGGCAATAATCGCCACAACGCACGAACCGATGTTACTTCCCATCGTGAGGTAGATACCTTGGTCGAGCGAGATAAGCCCCGTGACAGCCATCGTGATTGCGATGGACGTCATGACGGACGAGGACTGGATGATGGCGGTTATGATGGCACCTAAGAGTACCAATAACAGCGGGTTACGGATGGAGGCGAGGAAAAGTTTGACGGAATCGAGTGCCGCAAACTCATCCATGGCGTTCGCCATCATACTCAGACCGACAAAGAGCATACCGAAACCCGTGAGGATACCGCCTGTTTTCTTCCATGCATCGCTTTTGGAGAAGAGCATCATAAACGCTCCGATACCTGCGAAAGCTGCGAAGATGACGGTTGTGGAGAGGCTGTTCGACCCCGATAGACCGAGTGCCACTAATTGCGCCGTGACAGTTGTACCGATATTCGCGCCGTAGATGATGGTGGCGGCTTGCGTGAGGGACATGATTCCCACGTTCACGAAACCGATAACCATGACCGTTACGGCTCCACTGGACTGAATAGCTGCCGTTCCGAGCGTTCCGATACCGACGCCGACCAGTTTGTTGTTGCCGGTATGCGAGAAGAGTTGTTTGAGCCGCCTTGAAGCCGCGGACTCAAGATTGCTACTCATCATCGTGCAGGCGACCAGGAATACTCCGATACCTGCCATGAGCGTCAAAAGAGCTGTTAAAATACTGATAATATCCATATGTTATTTGTGATTTTATAATAAAAAACGGTACAAACTCACATGAGTTCATACCGTTATAGTTTATGTCCGGGCATAGTTATGGCGTAAAATAGCTTTTCGCGGGGCATAGCGACGCACTAAGCCGAGACGCTGTTTGTTGGAGGTGAAAGGAGACGAGCCTAACCCCAGCCCTTCTCTAAAAGGAAGGGGAATACACATCATAGTCTGACGGCAGATACAGGTTCGACCTGGCTGACAACTTATGTCTGACTCGTCCCATTCGAAATCTTCGACCTCTATTTCAGCCGTGGCTTCGATCTGCAAATCCTGCCAAGCATGTTGCATATCGCTCCATTCGTCCGCTATCAGACATGCCGCAAAAGCACTCATTAATACAAGCACGATCACATAGGCATATTTCCGAACAAACTGAATCACGGTGCAAAATTACAAAAAAAATCCCACATGTGCAAGTTTTTGTGGGATTTTTTTTGATTAGAAGGAATGATTTATTATTCTATCTTCTTTATTATTTTCGCAGGATTGCCGGCAACGACCACATCGTCAGGGATGTCATGCGTGACGACCGAACCGGCGCCAACGATCACACGGTTACCGATGGTGACACCTGGACAGACAATTACTCCGCCGCCAAGCCAGCAGTCATCGCCGATATGAATCGGCAGCCCTGTTTCTATGGTCTGACGGCGAGCCAGATAATCATGCGGATGGTCGGGCGTCAGCAGTTGGCAGTTCGGTCCGATAAGCGTGTGAGAGCCGATGGTAATACCTCCTCCATCCAAGAAGACCCCATTAAAATTGATAAACGAACCTTCGCCTATGCTGATTCGGTTGCCGTGGTCACAATGGAATGGCGGACAAATGATTACCGAAGGATGGGCATCAGGGATGAGGGCTTTGATGCAACGATGTAACTCGTCCATGTCCCATGCACCGCATTGATTGAGATCCCGCATGGCGTAATACGCCCGCAGGATGTTCGCTTGAACCTCCTTGTCCGTGTAGTCATACGGCAAGTTATGAAGCATTTTTTCGTATTCTGTCATAATCATTTCTTTTAATGTCCTCTTACATAATGCGCCAATTCGGCTACAAAGTTATCCATTCAAAATTTTCCTTACCTGCTCCTATCTTGAAATGGTACTTGACGATGCCAAGGTCGGTATGGACAAGCTACCGATAAGCAAATAGTTCGGTTTCGCCTCGACGCGGTTGTTGTCATGCAGCACAAAGAGGAACTTCTGCTGATTGACAGCCGTCGGTTATGGCGGACTTGGATGGCTTCTTGTATCGTCATTTCTTTCTGTTTAACTCCATTTCCATATTTGAATGATTCGTTGGACTATCTCTTCCGGATGATCGACAAGGAGCTGACCATGGTTCATGCCTTCGAAAATCTCGACATGTGCCTGAGGATAAAGCGAAAGCAGATGTTTCGCTTGCGGTTTGGCGACAAACGCTTCTTTCGTGCCATACCAGAAATGGATGTCATTGCCGGAGATAGATTCCAACTTATTGGTATAAACGGACTTGTAGCCATCTAAGACGGCCTGTCTGCCACCCCACGGCCATGTTTTCTTGCATTCGTCCAGCAGCACGTCGAAATAGTGGTTGCGGAAGACGGCTTTCCAAAATCCCGTCCAGTGGTAGCAAGTCCAGACATTGATTGCCTGGTAGTGCCGCAAAGGATTGACGAGCCATTTGGGCAAGGGCAGCAAAGGAGCCGCGTCAAGGATAGCATGGTCGATGGTCAGCTCGTTGCGTTCTAAGATACGCGAAAGGATTTTGCCGCCAAGCGACAGCCCATAGGCACAATCCAAATGTCTGTCGTAATGTGCTTGCACATAGGCAATGATTTGCGAAGCTTGGTCGTCAACAGAGGTGAAGCATGTGTGCTTGCCAAGCGTAAAACCGTCCACCTCCACGGCTATGATACGAAACCGCTCTTCCACCAAACGAATGAGAGGAAGGAATATCTCGTACGACACTCCCAATCCGGGAATGAGCAATAACGTC
>Ga0247611_10001472_pt1 | contig 41610 bp, 35 predicted proteins | sample 177DNAGHGhighgp2_FD_192422 | JGI IMG/M metagenome (GOLD analysis project Ga0247611, IMG submission 192422) | Sheep rumen microbial communities from Palmerston North, Manawatu-Wanganui, New Zealand - 1770 DNA GHGhigh gp2 | ecosystem: Host-associated > Mammals > Digestive system > Stomach > Rumen... | reverse complement strand
AGGCTGCAAGGTGACGCCTGCTGACACTACTATGTGCCGTCGCATCAAGGCGGCGCAGGGTGAGAGTGACACGGGTGTGACCATCTGTTATAACACCGTGAAGGACGTGAAGTATGTGAATCCCGTCGTAGCCGCCACCTGCATGGGCATCAACCCCGTGAACTGGCGCACCGACGCCACGCCGGCCACGCTGCACGACTCGATTACCGTCACGCTCTCGCCCGAGCACCATGTGCTTGTGGTCAGCGGCTATAGTGGTTCGGAGTACCCGGCCTACAAGAATTTCATCAACGTCGGAGACATACACAGCTGTGAGCCGTGGCTTTACAGCGAGTGTCTGGCCTTGAACATCGCCGTACGGGCCAAGGCGTGGCGCGGAAAAAGAAACAATGAGAAGAATATGTGATTTTATAGCCCGATGGATCGGCGCGCTGGTGCTGCTGGTGGCGGTGTTGAGTCTCGCCGTGCCAGCATCGTTCGTGTGGCTTGACACGTGGGCCATCAATCCCATGCTGGGTGCCATCATGTTTGGCATGGGACTGACGCTCTCGCCGCAGGACTTCAAGATTGTGCTAAGCCGCCCGAAGGATATCTTCCTCGGCTGTCTCACTCAGTTCACCGTCATGCCACTGCTGGCGTTGGGACTGACGTGGGCCTTCGCACTGCCCGAGGAGTTGGCCATCGGCGTCATACTTGTGGGTTGTTGCCCAGGTGGTACGGCGTCGAACGTCATGACCTATCTGGCCAAGGGCGATCTGGCGTTGTCAGTGGGCATGACCGCCGCCTCGACACTGTTCGCGCCGTTGTTGACGCCGTTGCTGGTGTGGGCGCTGGCCGGCACGATGGTCAATGTGGATACGATGGGGATGCTCATGAGCATCGTTTACGTGGTCATAGCGCCCATCGTGTGCGGACTGCTCTGTCAGCGCTTCCTGCCCAGTCTTACCCGTCACGTAACACCCTATCTTCCGGCATTCTCATCGGTGGTAATAGCGATGGTGGTGGGTATTGTCGTGTCGCACAATGCCGGTCGGCTGCTGACTGCTGGCCTGATTGTTGTGGCGGTCGTCATGATTCACAATCTGCTCGGACTCGCCATTGGCTTCACTGTTGGTCGCTTACTGAAGCTTCAGAATCCCAAGTGCGTGGCGCTCAGTATTGAGGTGGGCATGCAGAACTCAGGCCTTGCCTCGTCGCTGGCCGTGTTGCACTTCGCCGCCTATCCGTTAGCAACCATCCCCGGCGCTGTTTTCAGCGTCTGGCACAACATCAGTGGCGCGTTGGCGGCCCGTTGTTATTCCCAGATGATCCGAAATAAACAATCTATTATCAAAGAAAATAAAAACATATTAGTTATGAACAAAAGAACGAAATGGATGTTGGCTGCCATCCTGACCATTTGCGGCAGCATGAACGTGCAGGCGGAGACCCTGCGCGGTACCGTGAAAGATGCTATCACCGGCGAGGCACTCATGGGCGCAACGGTAAGAATCCTGGAGCTGGACAATGCTGCTGCCGTGGCCGACATTGACGGCAACTACCGCATCACCCTGAGCAAGGGCGGACGCTACACCATTGAGACCAACTACATTGGCTACGAGCCGAGCGTGATGAAGGAAATCCTGATTTCCGGTGTCAAGGAGGTAGTGGTCGACATCGCCCTCCGCGAGAACAATACCGAGCTGAAGGAAGTGGTGGTCAAGCCCCGCGTCAACAAGGAGGCAACCGTCAACCCCGCCGTGCTGACGGGCGGCGTGATGCTATCGATGGAGGAGGCTAGCCGCTTTGCCGGTGGCTACAACGACCCCGCCCGTCTGGTCATGTCGTTTGCCGGCGTGTCGGGCGAGGCTGACGGTAGCGGACTGTCCATCCACGGCAATGCCCCGGAGCGTATGCAGTACCGTATAGAGGGCGTGGAGGTCTTCACACCCAACCACTTTAACGACACGTGGAACGCGGGCTTCGGACTGGTGAGCGCCCTGAACTCGAACGTCATCGGCAACAGCGACTTCTTCACCTCCACCTTCAATGCCAACTACAACAACGCTCTCAGTGGCGTCTTCGACGTGAAGATGCGTCCGGGTAACAACTCCAAGCACGAGAACATCCTGCAACTGGGTACCGTGTCCGAGGAACTGACGCTCGAGGGCCCCATCTCGCGCAAGAGCAACAGCAGCTACATCGTCAACTACCGCTACGGTTTCTCGTCGCTCGTCGACCAGCTGAACCTCATGGATACTGACGGCGCACACGTGAACTTCCAGGATTTCTCTGCAAAGCTGGTGTTCCCCACCAAGCACGCGGGAACCTTCTCCGTCTTCGGACTGGGATTCCTGGACACCACCTGGGATGAGCGCATGGATCTGGAGGACACCCACTCGGCCTACGACGCTTCCGACGCCGACGCCAAGCTCCTGCAGCTGCTGGCCGGCGTGTCTCACAAGATACACTTCGGCAACAAGTGGACGTGGCGCACGACGGCCGCCTACAACCTGCAGCACATGAAGAACGACACCTACTACTACGGCCTGATGCGCTCTGCCGCCGGCGTCGTCCTTCAGCCCCTGGCCTACGAGGAGCCTGAGACGAAGTACCTCTTCAGCAAGCAGAAGGTGAACGAAGACCGTCTGCTGTTCAACACCGAGCTGTCGAAGCAGGTGACCGACAAGTGGCTCACGCAGTTTGGTGGCGAATACTCACACCGCTTCTTCGACCTCTCCTACCAGTCGGTCGACCAGCTCTACGCACCGCTCAGCACCATGCGTGAGTACACCAAGATGAAGGACGACACCGGACTGGGTAACCTCTTCTGGCAGAACCTCTTCACGCTCAGCAACCACTTCAGCCTCTCGGCAGGCGTCGCCGCCAACTACTTCCTGCTCTCCAAGGACCTCTCTGTGGAGCCGCGCGTCAGCTTCAAGTGGGACCCCGACGAGAAGAACAGCCTGTCAATGGGCTACGGCCTGCACTCGATGGTCGAGAAGCTCGACGCCTACTTCTATCGTGACGAGGCCGGTAACCTGGCCAACAAAGACCTCGGACTCTCGAAGGCCCACCACCTGCACGCCACCTATACCCACAAGCTGAACAGCAACATGACCATCCGCCTGAACGCCTACTATGAGTATGGCTTCGACACCCCCGTGGGCATCAACGGCAGCACCTATTGCGTCACCAACCGCTATTACTTCTATACCGACGAGCCCCTGGCCAACAAAGGCAACACCCGTAACTACGGCGGCGACATCACCCTGGAGCACTACATGAGCCACGGCTTCTTCGGACAGACCAACTTCTCGCTCTACAAGTCGGAGTACCGCGGCGAGGACAAGGTGTGGCGCAACCAACTCTACGATCGCGGCTTCATGTTCAAGATATTGGGCGGCAAGGAATGGATGCTGGGCAAGAATGTGCTCAACGTCAGTGCCAAGTACAGCATTCAGGGCGGTTTGCGCTATACACCCATCGACGTGGCACAGATGCGCGCCAATGTGGAAGCAGGCATCATCGATGATACACCTATCTACAAGGATAACGAGGCCTTCTCCAAGCGCTTCGATCCGACGGGCATCGTCGATCTCACCGTGAGCTACAAGATTAACTGCCGTCGCGTGAGCCACACCATCGCCTTCGAGGGTCTGAACATCCTGGACACCAAGACGCCGCAGTATCAGCGCTTCGACCTGGGCACCCTCGACGTGCGCACCGACGAGTCGGGCATCTCACTGCCCAACATCTTCTACCGCCTTGACTTCTAAGACGGCAGACAGGGAAGAAAAAATAAGTAGAAAGGGCGGCGGCTTACCTGTAGATGGTAATGCTGCCGCCTTCGCTTTGACAATACTTGCGGATGAGTTGCTGGATGAACTCGGCGTTCTGGCGCACGCGGTCTTCCTGACCATCGTAGCCGTTGATGAGCACCAGCAGATGGGTGGTGGCAAGTGTCATCTTGGTACGCTCGTTGTCGCTGGTGGGCGTGCCCACACCGCCCTGCTCGTCGCGATAGACGGGCAGTCCGGCAATGTTGAGCAGTCCGCGACCGATGCCTTCGTAGGGCTCGCCCTCGCGGCCAATGCCGAGCGTCAGGGTGTCGCCCACCATCTTGTCGGCATCGAAGCCGCCGATGCTATAGCCATAGACGATGCTGGCAAGGTTGACGAGATCGACGAGCGTGTCAATCTGGTAGAGTTCCTTGCCCTGTAGCATGCGACGTATGAGCTGTTCGGAGGCAGGGCGGTAGCGCGACGGGTCCTTGCCGCAGGCTTTATAGACGCGGCGGGTGGCGGCGATGCCGCTGAGCTCCTTGAGCGACTCGGTGGTCAGTTCGCTACGGAAACGCTCCTCCCACGCGTGTATCTCGTCCCACAACGCTGCGCTGTAGGGACTGTTGACAACCTGTGCCTCGACGGCGGCGCCGACAAAAGCAGGGCACACCTGCTTAATCTCCTCAGAAACTATGATATTCATCGTCTTATCTCCTTTAACTCCTTTAACTCCTCTAACTCCTCTAACTCCTTGATACTTCGTATCGAGCCTACATCATCGTTCCGCTAAAGCGGATGGTGCTGTTCTGATAGTTCTCTTTCGCAATAATATCCAGGCGGTCCTCCAGGAAGCGTATTCTCAGCAGCACGGAGCCCATCCAGTCGACGAAGTGCAGCTTGGCCTGCAGTTCATCGTCACGCCAGGCGTAGCATGCACCAACGCGGAAGGGCGGACGGATGGGGTTGAACTGTCCCACGACGGCATAGCGTGCGTTGAGCGGGTAGAGGCTGACTTTCGATGTCTTCCACCGCTGGTAGCCCAGTTCCACAATACCTGTGCGCTGTGCCGTGTCGGTTATCTCGATGAGGCTGTCGGCCACGAAGTGCAGCTTCGCCCAGCCGAGCGCATTCTTCTGCAGTTGGAAGGTCTTGTCCTGATAGGGCTCAGGGTCGTTCTTCCTGGGCTTGGGGTTGAAAAGCACGAGATTGGTCGGCTCGCCTTCCAGTAGGGGCAGAGACCACGTGCGCTCCTTCAGCTGCTGCCAGTTGTTCGACGGAGCCAGCGACTGTTTCTGCATGCCCTTGAACAGGGTATTCCAGATGTAAGCCTGCTCGCGTCCGGTATCGTTAATGGTACACTGCGTGATAACGACAACGACGTCCTCCTTGGGCACGACAATGATGAACTGTCCATAGGCACCATTGGCCTGCATAGCCGTCGGGTAGTTGCATGTCCACATCTGGTAGCCATAGCCGCCGTTGCCGCTACCCGTGCTTGTCTGCCGTTTCATCATGGCATCGACCCAGGAGGCTGGAATCAGCTGGCGCTCATGCCACTTGCCGCGTTGCAGCAATAGCTGGCCGAACTTGGCCAGCGACTCGCTCTGGATGTAGAGCCCCCAGCCGCCGGTGGTGATATTCTCCGGACTTAGCTCCCATTGCACGTCGCGGATGTTCAAGTACTGGAAGACGCGTCGTTTCAGATACTCCAGTACAGTCATGCCTGTTACTTTCTGAACAATGGCCGACAGCAGATAGGTGTCTATCGAGTCGTACTGGAACTTCTTACCGGGCTGGGCGTTCATGGGGTGAGCCAGATAGTCGCGAATCCACTGGCGGCTTTTGGTGCGCATCTTCGTATCGACGACGAAGCCCGAGCGCATCGTCAAGAGGTCCTCAATGGTGATGCTCTTCAGCTGCCAGCTCACAATGTTGGGCAGCTTGTCGGGGAAAAACGACACGAGCTTGTCTGTCAGTCGCAACTTCTTCTCGCTGATGGCGATGCCCACAGCGGCTGCCACGAATGTCTTCGAGCAGGAGAACTGCGTGTGCGGGTATTCGGCACGGAAGGGTGCGGGATACATCTCGCCCACCACCTTGCCGTGGCGCATGACGATGCAACTGTGTATCTCGGTCTTGGGGTAGGCCAGCAGCGAGTCGAACAGTGCCTCTACCTGCGAAGACCGCAGGCCGACGGCCTCTGGCGACGTGCGCGGCAGGTCGTTAATCTGAGCCTGGGCAGTCAGTCCGGCACCTAACAGTATGGTTGTGATAAAATGTCTTTTTCTCATTGCGCTGCAAAAGTACGAAATAATTATAAACTATGAACCATGAACCATGAACTTTTTTCGCACCTCTGGCTTGCCGAAGGTACTTTCGTCCGACAATAAAAACAAAAAGGTGTTTTTGTTTTGTATTGTTCTCACTTATTCGTACCTTTGCACCCGCAATGAAGAAGATACTGCTTATCAACGATGTTGTGGGCTACAGCCATGTGGGTATGGTAGCCATGATGCCTATCCTGACTTATCTGGGGCATCCGACATACAACCTCCCTACGTCGCTCGTGTCGAACACCCTCGATTACGGCAAGTTCAACGTGATGGATACGACGGAATACATGCGTGGCGTTCTGCCTGTATGGAAGGACCTCGGCTTCTCGTTTGATGCCGTCTGTACGGGACTGATGTTCAGTGAGGAGCAAGCCAAGCTTGTGTCTGCCTACTGCACGGAGCAGAGTCGTCGTGGCACCACCATCTTCGTCGACCCTATCATGGGCGACGGCGGAAGACTGTACAACGGTATTACGCAGCGCTCTGTGGAACTAATGCGACAAATGGTCAGCGTGGCCGACTTGACATTCCCTAACTATACCGAAGCTTGCTACCTGACGTCGACACCCTACCGTGAGGAGGGAATGTCGTGGGATGAGGCCCGTGAGATGCTCTGCCGTCTGCGCGACATCGGTTGCCGCTCGGCCATCGTCACCAGTGCCCGTGTCGAGGGACAGAGCTGCGTCATCGGCTACAACCATCAGGATGGTGAGTTCTTCCGGCTTGACTACGACGAGATACCCGTCCTTATTCACGGTACGGGCGATATCTTCTCGGCTGTGCTCATCGGTCATCTGCTGAAGGGTGAGCCGCTGAAACAGAGCACACGCAAGGCGATGGATGTCGTCAGCCTACTCATCGACCGCAACCGTGACCTCGACGACAAGAAATGTGGTATTCCCATTGAGAAATGCCTCGACCTGCTGTGATGCTTCATCCCCTGCATACCGACATCCCCAAGCCTGAGCGGTTTACCTATCCCTTCTGCTACGAGCCCCATCCGCTGTGCCTGCTAGCCGCCAAGGAAGTGCAGCAGGAACTGTCGGCGATGGCGCTGACAGAAGGTAAGATGTTTGGTGTGTTAGTAGTGGAGACAGCCGATAACCAGTTGGCTTTCCTCGCCGCCTACTCCGGTCTGCTGGAGGGCCGCAACGATTGGCCCTATTTTGTGCCGCCTGTCTTCGATGCCCAGCAGCCCGACGGCCATTTCAAACAGGAGGAACGACGTATCTCGGCCATGCGTGACGAAAGCCAGCACGATGAGCGCCGCCAGCGTTCGCAGGACCTGCAGCTGTGGCTTTTTCACCAATATCAAGTGTTGAATGCGCGAGGCGAGAAGCACGACCTCGTTGAGGTGTGGCGCGACTACCACTGTTCGCCGCGCATCCAGCGCCGCTACCCGTTGCCGCCTGGCGGTACGGGCGACTGCTGTGCGCCGAAGCTCCTGCAGTATGCCTACCAGCAGCACTTGAAGCCTGTCTGCATGGCAGAGTTCTGGTGGGGACCCTCGCCGAAGAGTGAGATTCGTCATCATGGACAGTTCTATCCTGCCTGTCGCGGTAAGTGTAAGCCCGTGCTGACGTGGATGCTGCAAGGTCTCGACGTAGACCCTTCGCCCGATGCCGACGGCTTTCCGAAACTCGACATTAGTGTGGTCTATGAGGACGATACGATGGCCATTGTCAACAAACCATCGGGACTGCTCAGCGTGCCCGGACGGACCGAGCGTCATAGCGTGGCTACTATCGCCCAGGAGCATTGGCCGGGTGCCTTGCTTGTTCATCGCCTTGATATGTGGACCAGCGGTCTGCTCGTCGTTGCGAAGAATCGTGAAGCCTACCGTAACCTGCAACAGCAGTTCTCGGAGCGTACCGTTGAGAAGCGCTATGTGGCCCTGCTCAGCGGCCAGTTGCCTCAGGGCAAGCCGCAGAAGGGAACCATCAGTCTGCCTCTCTATGCCGACCCTCTGAATCGTCCGCGTCAGGTGGTTGACCATCAGTTGGGCAAGCCCGCTGTCACTGACTATGAGCTGCTTCTGCCGACAGTCAAGAGCCAGGAGAAAACAGCCAGAATTGCTCTCTATCCTCATACTGGTCGCACTCACCAGCTGCGCATGCATTGTGCCCACGAGGATGGGTTGGCTTGTCCCATCATGGGCGATGAACTCTATGGTCAGCCAGCCGACCGCCTCTATCTGCATGCAGAACAAATAACGCTAACCCATCCTGTGACAGGTCAGCGTATGCACTTCGAACAGCCTGCACCGTTCTGATAGCGGCACTATTCTGTAGATTATTTCAAAATGAGCTGCTCGGCAAACTTATAGATGACGATGCCGGCGGTGACACTGACGTTCATCGAGTGTTTGGTACCCAGCTGCGGTATCTCCAGACAGCCGTCGGAGGCATCGACCACCTCCTGATGCACACCCTTCACTTCGTTGCCCAGTACGACGGCATAGCGACGTCCTGCTTCCGCCTCAAAACGCTGCAGCTTCGTGGAGTGTTCCACCTGCTCGACGCTGTAGACGGTATAGCCCTGCTGCTGTAGTTGCCGGACGGCCTCAAGTGCCGTAGGATAATAGTGCCACGTCACGCTGTCCTCAGCGCCCAGAGCGGTCTTGTGAATCTCGGCCGACGGCGGCGTCGATGTGATGCCACACAGGCAGACGGCCTCCACGCGGAACGTGTCGGCTGTGCGCAGCACGCTGCCCACGTTGTGCATGGAGCGTACATCGTCGAGTATCACCACGAGTGGCAGTTTCCTGGCTTCGCGAAACTCCTCGACGGTGAGTCGCTGCATCTCTATTGTTCGTACCTTCTTGGCCATGATGTTAACAATGCTGTATTACTTATCCAGCTGCTTGACGGGGAATGTGAAATAGGTGTCGGGGAAGGGTTCGTCCTTCAGCGTGAAGTGCCACCATTCGGTGTCGAAGGGCTTGAAGCCGTGACGCATCATGGCGCGGCGCAGAATCATGCGGTGCCGGAACTGCTCCTCGGTGATGCTACGCCCCTGGGGCGATTTGCGGTTGTCGCCCGTGTACTCGCCCGTCTCAGGATTGCCGCAGAAGTCGGGATGACTCTCGGGGCCGAACCAGTCGAAGGTGCCGCCCATGTCGAGTTCCTTTTCCGTTGTCATGTCGAAGAGCGTCAGGTCGAGTGTCGAGCCGCGCGTGTGTCCGCTTCTCTCACAGATATATTCCTGCGGGAAGAGCACCTTCTTGTCGAGGTCGGGATAGAAGTAAGCCCTCATCAGCGTGTCGGCTATGTCGGCCCCCCAGCGCATGAAGTGGTCGACGGCTTTCTGCGGGCGGTAGGCATCGTATATTTTCAGACGGTAGCCCTGGGCCATCACGTCGTCGCTGACGGCCCGCAGGCTGTCGGCAGCCTGGCGCGTCAGGAGAGCCGTCGGCTGCAGGTAGCCGTCAATGCGCTTACCCACAAAGTTATAGGTGCCATAGTAGCGAATCTCCAGGATGGCATCGGGTACGGCATCCGTTAGTGTTACAAACTGACTGCAATCCTCAGTGGGACTGACAGCGTCGTCATTGTCATTTGAGCAGCAGATGCAGCAGAGAGCCATTGCCAAGATGGCCAGTGGCATCCAGAATGTTGATTTCTTCATAGTTTCAGAATTTATATCTCATACCGATTTGAGCAATACCCTGTTCGCCCACGCCCAGTTCCACGAAGCCGCGCACCCTGGGGCTGCCGGCCTCAATGCCGAGGAGTGAGACTTGCCAATTCAGATGTATGGCCGAATGACTGTAATCCTCCTTCGTGGGCGTGTCGTAGTCAACGCTCTCGTGGCGCAGTGTGGCACCGATGGCGGCTTTCGAGTACATGCCGAAGTGTTTCTTCCGCAGCCAGTCGAGCTTTGCGGCCGGCAACAGAGAGTAGTACGTGTTTACGGCCTCGCCGTTAAGGTCCTTACTTATTAAGACATCCTGTTTGCTCTGTCCGAAAACAAAGATGCCACCAACGCCTAACCATTTGTTAGCGTGATAGAAGTATTCTGCGGAAAAGGGACCTGTGAATTTCTCGTTCTCGAACGTGACATAACCAACGGTAAACACGGTTGATGTCACTTCCTCGAAGATGTCAAGCCACTGCGAGTTGGACACAGCACCCATGCTAACGGCCACCTCGTGCTTCGTATCGTCGTAACCCTCCTGGGCGCTTATGTTTGTTGCCATCATCGCAACAACAGTCATTAATAAAGCTTTTTTCATGTTCATCATCATAGTAGATTGTTAATTGGTATTATTGTTTTGTTTGAATTGTTTTACAAAGATACTACATTTTTCGGAAACGCCATAGGAATTACAGGAAAAAACGTTGAAACTCGCTCTCGAAGTTGGGTGTCAGCACGCCGGTGCCGATGGCAGCGCGTATCTCGCCGATAGTCCAGAAGCGCCCGCCGTCGAGTTCCTCTGCCGACGGACAGACAGGACCGTCGTAAACAGTCTTATTCACATAGACCAACTCGCGCTCACGACGGCTGTCGAAGACGTACTGTCCCACCCGTTCCGGTACGAAGCCAGTGATGCCAAGTTCTTCGCGCACCTCTCTTGTCAGCGCCTGCTCGGGCGTCTCGCCGTAGTCCATGTGTCCGCCTACGCTGGTGTCCCACTTGCCCGGCTGGATGTCTTTCCACTCTGGTCGCTTCTGCAGGTAGACCTCGCCGCGCGAGTTGAACACATGCAAGTGGACCACAGGGTGCAACAGCCGCGAGCCGTTGTGGCACTCGCCGCGTGTGGCTGAGCCGACGACCTGTCCCTGCTCGTCGACTATCGGGAATCGTTCTTCTTTATTGTCTTGCATCATTTCTTACATTATTTATTCTCCAAACTCCATCTTAAGCGGATTGTCGGCCGGTTGTTTCTTGAAGAAGTTGGGATCGAGATCCTTGACTTGCTGCCATAGTTTGCGGGCGCTGTCTTTGTCGCCAGTGAACAGATAGCAGTTGGCGCGACAGTGCAGTAGCAGTTTCTTGTTCTGCGACGTCATGTTGGGAGCCATCAGCGTCAGTGCGTCCAGATAGAGCAGGGTGCGCTCAGCGCCGAGGATGTCGTAGCCCAAGTAGTACATCATGAAGTTATGGTAGTACAGCAGGTTGATATAACGCTCCATACCCTTGATGTCTTTGTATCTCTCAATCTCGCTGTCGACGATAGAAAGTCTCTCCTCCATCATCTGCTTACCTTCCGCGGTGTTGCCGCTGCGATAGGTGGCGATGGCCTTGCACAGTTCCGTCATGTGGAGGTGGATTCTTGAGAAGCTTGTGTGGTCGTGTCCGTTCTCAGCATAGTTCTTAATGACTTGAAGCTGGCGGTTGCAGAAGTCCACACACTCCTTATATTGCAGGTTGTTGTTGAGCAGTCCCATAGCAATGCCCATCGTTCCCTCGCAGAGAACTTCAATCGGAACGTCCTTCTCTATGGCCTCTGCGATGAAAGCCTCCGCCTTTGGCAGGTCGCGTTTCTGTATGGCTGTCTCCACGGCGTCTGTTATGCAGGCAACACCATTCCGGTAGGTCTCCAGATTAGTCTTGAAAATGCTCTGCCAGTTTGTAGGCAGTCCGGCGCGAATCCAGATTTCCGTCAGGGGCACGCCGTTCTCCTGTATAAAGGTCAGCGCGTGGCAGTCTTTGTTCAGCCAGTGGATGTTACAAGGGTGTCCTATCTCATAGATGAGGCTGTCGTTTTCGTATTTCACGGTGTTTGTCGTGTTACAGCCAAGTGCTGTACCGTTATTCAGCATGTGTACCACCATTGACAGCTTCGGGCTGTAGCATTTCCAGATTGTAGGTACCTGATGGCGCTGTCCCGTTCCGCTGGGGTCGGCTGTGGCGCCAACACGAATCCACCAGCCATAGAATCTGTTGGCCGTCGTATCTATCTTGTTCTCAAACAGGTCGAAAGCCTGTGTCACCTCCGTTTCAGCACCATCTTTTGCATAAATCTCTGTGATGAATTGGTTAAACTTGCCGAAGTCTGGCCACCTGTCATTATACCATTTGAAGTAGAACTGGCGGTCGTCCACGTTGAAAACCTGTGTGTCGTGTCCGTCAGCGCCTTGCGGCTTCTCGCCAGTTTCCACCAGTGGGTGCGTGTCGCGTAAATCTACTTCCATGCTGGCCCACTTCGTATTGCTTTGTGAAGGGTTGAAGAAAATGGTAAGCGTCACGGAGTCAGTCGCATACTTGTATTGGATTCCTGGTAGTTTTGTCGAGCCGTCCTCATAAATAAATTTCTGTAGGCGATACAATCCCCTCGGATTCTTTGTCGTTGTCTTCGCATAGCCCCCTACTGCAACGAGCGCTACGAGGGCAGTCAGAATAATCTTTCTCATTATTGTCTTTTTTATTTGTTATTTTCTCTTGGGCGACTGCACACCCTCGTTTTCCTCCGTCTGACGTACCAGCCAGCCAATCTTTGGTGTGACGGTATTGGTCGTGGTGTCCTCTTCAGCGCCAATGAAACCAGCTATGAGTTCCATTTGTATCTGGTACATCTCTTCGCCTGAATCGGGGTCGATGACGTGACGTATGAAACGGACGCGGACACGCTCCGAGGGCATCTGAATGTCGTAATCGACTTTCTTGAATGTTTTTCCGTTCTCGTCGGGGAAGAACTTCAATAACCAACCGTCGAATTTGGTTGTCATGTCTGGGCCACAGCCACCACTATTCTCCAGTTTTTTCACCCGATGCTTCTTCACGATGTCCTTCCAGAACTTCTGGTTGGGTTGACCTTCGGCTGCGCTGATAAACTCGGCGAGTATCGGCTCCAGACTCTTCGTCCACTCGCTGAGGCCGTATGGTGCCAGTCGCTTTGTCTTATCGAGCACCTTCCGCCAATCGTCGGGTGTGCCCTTCAATGTGATGCTGGGGATGCCGCAACCTATAGCAACTTCATGGTAACGGAAGTAGGTCTTCATGCTTTCCATAAGTGTGATGAGCGAGGCTACGTGCTCCTCACGACTGGTTGTCGAAAAGTCGGCAACGATGGTCTTGGCGATATCGCCCTTCGTGTTGCTCTCTATCTGCTTGGAGAAATCGTCCACCAGCTTCGGCCAGTTGGTGGCACCCGTCGAGTCCGGCTCCGACTGGATAATCAGGTCCTTCTGCCCTTCGTGGTCGACCAGCTGCGAGCGCAACGCCTCAGCATGACCGTTGACATAGCGGGCAAATCCCTGACTGATGAGCAGCCACATGATGTCGGGCGACAGCACGATGGACTTGTGGTTAGCATAGGCATCGACGATGGTCTTGTAGAAAGCGTCCTTGTCCGAGTGGTTCAGGTTCTGCGCGTCGGCAAAACTTGTGGCCATGATGTGGAAAGCCTCCTTGCGGATGTTCTCGCCTTGGAGAATGAGGTGCGCCATCTGTTCACCGTTATAGCGTGTTTTGCGCCCCACGTCTCTCGGCTTCAGGCCTTCGTCCACAGCAAACGTGATACTGCCCTCCGTCTGGGCCAGCACTTTCCCCTTGTTGTCAGCAGCCCATCCCGTCAGCGTGATGAGAGCAAGAGACGCAATAATAAAGCATCGTTTCATTGGTATATGGTTTTTAGTTTGTTGATTCGTGCTGCAAAGATACGACATTTTTTTGTATTCTTCGTGAAAAGGGCCTAATTTCTTGCGAAGGGGGCTGACTTCTTCGTAAAGGGGCATGAGTTTCTTGCGAAGGGGCACGAGTTTTGAAAAATAGTCAACGCTTAACGTCTGAATTCTCTCGAGAATTCAGACCTCAGACGGCCCTTGTTATTCAACCGCCAGCGTTTTCGGCAAAAAAGTTATGGAAATTGTTGTTTGGATACATCAAAATTAGTAACTTCGCGGCCAAACAGGCAAAATAAACGATGGACAAAGCAAAACGGGCGATAGTGATAGGAGCCTCCTCGGGCATAGGCCGGGAGGTGGCGATGCTGCTGATGAAGGACGGCTGGACCGTTGGCGTTGCTGCCAGACGGGAGGAGCCGCTGAGGGCGTTAGGGGCTGCTGCGTGGCAGCAGATAGACGTGACGCAGAACGATGCGACAGAGCGGTTGCGACAGCTCATCGCGACGTTGGGCGGTATGGACCTCTTCTTCTATGCCTCTGGCATCGGCAAGCAGAACCGCGAGCTGCGCGAGGACATCGAGCTGGCGACGATGCAGACCAACGCGCTGGGCTTCACCCGTATGGTGGGTGAGGCTTACCGCTACTTCGCAGAACAGGGTTCAGGACACATTGCCGCCATCACGTCGATAGCCGGTACGAAAGGCTTGGGCCCTGCGCCCAGCTATTCGGCCACGAAAGCCATGCAGAACGTCTATCTGCAGGCGTTGGAGCAGCAGGCTCATGCACGAGGGCTGAACATCCGGTTTACCGACATCCGCCCAGGCTTCGTGGATACTGCCCTGTTGAGCGGCGACTTCCACTATCCGATGATGCTAAAGCCAGAGGCAGTAGCAAAGGACATCGTGCGAGCCATCAGAAACAGACGACATATCCGTGTTATCGACTGGAAATACCGTCTGCTGACAGCTGTGTGGCGCAGGATTCCGAGGTGTGTGTGGAGACGAATGAAACTATAGCATGAAGGCAACTGACGAGTGGAACGTAGAGCGATGTACCGTCAGCCGATGGGATGACGCGTATGTCTATGGCGAAACGGCTGGGGGCAGTGTGCGCCTTAGTGGCGACGCTGTGACGGCTGTGCGTCCTTTGCTACGTGAAGGGATGCAGTTGAATCTGATTGGCGATTCATCGGAACCCCAATTGGTGGTTGTCGAGCCCGATTTCCTGATGGATGTAACGGCTATCGCAGGCTGTTTTGCTCAGCCAGGCATGCATCCGCTGAGCTACACGCTGAAGCGGTTGGAGCCGCGAGCCAATTCGCAGGCTATCCTATTGGGAAACTTCGCTGGCGCAGCTCTCGACGATATCATTTCCAAGGGAGGCGAAAAATACGATGTCACGGAGACGTTGTGGCGCTCGTTCCGCGAACAGGCCATGCAGTTCTGTGCCTGCGACGACTTCGACGGTCAGCGCTTCATCGACGATGCCCGCCAGCAGGCGGAGAACCTTGAAGAGGTGGTCAGCGAACTGTTTGCCGACTACGACCGTCAGCATGCGCTGTTGGAGCCGTCGTTCGTCTGCGAAGTGCTAGGACTGCAGGGACGTATTGACCTGATGACCAACGACCTGCGACTGCTCGTGGAGCAGAAGTCGGGCCGTAACCACCGCATTGAGCAGCAGGCCGCCATCGTCCACCGCACAGACCACTTCGTGCAGCTGCTGCTCTACTACGGCATTCTGCGCATGAACTTCCAGCAGCACCACGACACAATCGATATCCGTCTGCTCTACTCCAAGTATCCTGCCCGTGAGGGACTCTTAAAGGTGGACTATCAGCCGCGACTGCTGCGACGTGCCATAGAGATGCGTAACCTGCTGGTGGCGTGGGAGTTCCATTTTGCCTGTGAAGGTGCTGAGGCATTGCTGCCGCTGTTGCCTCCGATGGGCGATGCGGAGCGCGACTACTTTCTCCGCATGGCACGCTTTGTCTATCGCGAACAGCTCTGCTCGCGCATTCAGGCTCGCCCTGGGCAGTATGCCATTAGTGACTTGTGGCGCATGCCGACCGACGAGAAACTGCGTACAGGAAACATCTATACAGGCCTGCAACTGCTGGAAAAACAGCAGTCAGGCCAGGATAACGGCTACGACCTGCTGACGCTGGGCATTCCCGAAGACACCACCGACTATGTTCGCAACTTCCGTCGTGGCGACAGCGTCTATGTCTATCGTTACGACGAAGAACCCGATGTGCGCAGGCACATACTATATAAAGGTACGCTGCAGGAGATTCACGAAGACCGTCTGACAGTGCGTCTCAACGACGGGCAGCAAAACGGCGATCTTTTCACTGACGGCACCTATGCCATTGAGCACGGTTCCAGCGACAACGCTACGAGTAACAGCCTGCGAAGTATCTATGAGCTGGTAACTGCCAATGACTTGCGTCGACGCCAATTGCTCTTGGGTCAGCGTCCGCCCGAGGCCGACACGTCGCTACGGCTGAGTCGCAGCTATCATCCTGACTATGACGACATCTTGCTGAAGGCCAAGCAGGCTCGCGACTTTTTCCTGCTCGTCGGGCCACCGGGAACTGGTAAGACATCGATGGCGCTACGCTTTTTAGTGGAAGAGACCCTCTCCCAGTCCCTCCCTATAGGGAGGGGAAGAGATACTTGTAAGGGTATCTTATTGACGGCATATACCAATAGGGCGGTGGATGAGATTTGCGATATGCTCACGACAGCAGGCATTGACTACCTGCGTCTGGGGAATGAAGCATCGTGTGATCCACGCTTCGTCAGCCATCTGTTGGAGCAGCGGTTGGGCGACCGCCCCAAGCTGGCAGAGATGCAACGGCTCATTCGGGAAATGCCCGTTGTCGTGGCCACTACGTCGATGCTACAGTCGCGTCCGTTCATCTTTTCGTTGAAACACTTTTCCCTCTGTATCGTCGACGAGGCATCGCAACTCCTGGAGCCCAATATCGTAGGCATACTAACGAAGGATATTGACCGCTTCATCCTGATAGGCGATCACAAACAGCTGCCCGCTGTCGTACAGCAGCAGGATGGTGGTGATGCAGCCCGTTCACTCTTTGAGCGGCTTCTGCGTCAGGAGCGTCAGGCCGGACGAACGCAGTTTGTTGGTGTGCTCCATAAACAGGGCCGCATGCATCCGGAGGTGGCTGCCTTCACCAATGAGCTGTTCTATCAGGATGAGCAGATAACTCCCGTGCCACTACAGCATCAGACTGCCACAGACATCGGCTACGACCTGCCGTCGGAGGATGCTCTCGACGACTTGCTGAAGAAGGAGCGTGTGGCGTTCTTTGATTCCCGAGAATCTGAGTATTCTGATGATTCGGGGTGTTCTGATGATTCTAAGACAGCGGTTTTCATCGCGGATCTTGTGCGGCGTATCCACCGCTTCTACGGCGAACGTTTCGATTCGCAAAAGACCATAGGCGTCATCGTGCCCTATCGTATAGAGATAGGTCGTATCCGACAAGAGATAGAGCGACTGGGCATCCCTGAGCTGCTCGACATCTCGATAGATACCGTTGAACGCTACCAGGGTTCGCAGCGTGATGTTATTATCTACGACTTTGCCGTTAACGATGACAGTCAGTTGCAGTTCCTTACCGCCACATGTTTTGAGGACAACGGACACGTCATCGACCGTAAGCTGAACGTTGCTATGACAAGGGCACGCAAGCAGTTGTTGATGACGGGAAAGGTGAATATTTTACGCCACAATGCAATTTTTGACGCCCTGATTGCGCGATATACGAAAAAAATTAGTAATTTTGCCAGCAGGATATGAGCCAAGAGACAATCCGGCTGGAACACCTCGACATAGGCTATCACGACAAGAAAAGCGTGAAGGCCGTAGCCACAGACATCAGCGCCACCATCCGACAAGGCGAGCTGACATGTCTGTTGGGTGCTAACGGCGTTGGTAAGTCAACGCTGCTGCGCACGCTCTCGGCCTTTCAGCCTAAGCTTGGTGGTAGTATCTTTATCGGCGAGCGTGAACTGAGTGACTACAGCGACCGTGAGCTGAGCCGTCTCATCGGTGTGGTATTGACGGAGAAGCCCAGCGTGCAGAACATGACCGTCAGGGAACTGGTTGGTCTGGGGCGTTCGCCCTATACGGACTTCTGGGGACGGATGACCGATGACGACCATCGTATCGTCAGTGATTCGTTGGCACAGGTGGGTATCAGTCATTTGGCAGAACGCCTTGTCGACACGTTGAGCGACGGTGAGCGGCAAAAGGCGATGATAGCCAAGGCGCTGGCACAGCAGACGCCAGTCATCTATCTGGATGAGCCGACTGCCTTCCTCGATTTCCCCAGTAAAGTGGAAACGATGTTGCTCCTGCGCCGTATCAGTCGTGAAGCCGAAAAGACCGTCTTCCTCTCTACCCATGATTTGGAGTTGGCCTTGCAGACGGCAGACATCGTGTGGCTTATGGACCGTCAGCAGGGTGTAGCTATCGGCACGCCACAGGAGCTGGCAAAGCAGGGAGTACTTGGCCGCTATGTGGAACGTCCGCAGGTTCTGTTCGACAGCGATTCCCTTACTATCCGCATCAAAACCTCTGAGAGCCTATGATATACGGACACGGCGACGACCTCTACCAGTATGGTGATCAGGTGAAGATGAATTTCAGTTCGAACATCTTCACCCATGCTGATTTGACGTCGCTGAACCAGCATCTGGCCAAACGGCTTGATGTCATCGGCTCTTATCCTGAACCGGAACCCAGAACGTTGGAGCGCCTGTTGGCTGAACAACTGAATATTCTGCCACAGCAGGTCATGGTGACGGCAGGTGCCACAGAGGCCATTTACCTCATAGCCCAGCTGTTTAAGGGCTGGGCGAGCATCATCCCACAGCCGACCTTCGGCGAGTATGAGGATGCCTGCAAGCAACATGACCATATTGTGTCCTACTTCGATAATGATGCGATGGAGCAGTTGCCTGAGAAGCGCGTATACTGGCTCTGCAATCCTAATAACCCCACGGGTAACGTGATGGTGAAAGGACTCATGAACTATGTCGTACGCCACCATCCGCAATATATCTATGTCATAGACCAGTCATACGAGAACTATACCCGTAAGGCGGTGTTGCAGCCCCACGAGATGACGGATTGTCATAATCTTCTGGTCCTCCACTCGATGACCAAACGCTACTGCGTGCCAGGCCTGCGTCTGGGCTACGTCACGGGCTCATCCGTCATCCTTGACCGTTTGCGCCAGCTGCGTCAGCCTTGGAGTGTCAATGCCGTGGCCTTGGAGGCTGGCCGTTACATGATAGAAAACGACTTCGAACCCATTACCGACCGCGGGGCATATCTTGACGAGGCAGTTCATCTGCAGGCTCAGTTGGCTGCTATAGATGGTCTGACGGTCATGGACAGCCATACGAACTTCATGCTCTGCCGCATCGAGAAGACCGAAGCGCGCCAGCTGAAGCAGTGGCTACTGCAGAACCACGGTATGCTGATTCGCGATGCAGCCAACTTCCATGGTCTTGATGACCACTATTTCCGGGTGGCAGCCCAGTCACACGAGGAAGATGAGGCGCTCATCGATGCCATTAAGGAATTCCTCAGCGGAAAGAGCCGTCATTTCACAAAATATTGGTAAGACAATTATCACAAAAACAATAAACCATTATGTCTATCTGGATTATCTTCAAACTGCTCGGTTCACTTGGCCTTCTCATGTTTGGTATGAAGGCCATGAGTGAGGCTTTGCAGAAACTGGCCGGACCGCAATTGCGTCACGTCCTCGGTGCCATGACCACCAACCGCTTTACCGGTATGCTGACTGGTACGCTTGTCACTGCCTCTGTGCAGTCATCAACGGCAACGACAGTGATGACCGTGTCGTTTGTCAATGCAGGACTGCTCACACTGGCACAAGCTATCTCCGTTATCATGGGTGCCAACATCGGTACGACGCTGACAGCGTGGATTATGGCTGTCGGTACCTCGGGCAACGAGGCTTCGCCGTTTGATATTAGTATTGTATCTTATATAGGCTTCTTCATAGGTATTGTGCTTATCTATATGAAGAAGCATCGTTATATCGGTGATTTCCTTTTTGGTATTGGTTTGTTGCTGTTAGGACTGACCACGCTGAAAGCAACGGGCATGTCAATGGATTTGGCCAACAACGATGCTGTCACCAGCTTTTTCAAGAGCTTTGACCCGAACTCGTTTGTGACCACCTTGATATTCCTGCTGTTGGGTGGCATCATGACTTTCTGCGTACAGTCGTCTGCAGCGGTGATGGCCATCACGATGCTGTTGTGCTCAACGGGAGCGATGCCCATATATCAAGGTATTGCCTTAGTGCTGGGTGAGAACATCGGAACAACGGTTACGTCGAATCTGGCAGCCCTCTCGGCTAATACTGAGGCTCGCCGTGCCGCTCTGGCCCATATGTTCTTCAATGTCTTTGGTGTCTTGTGGATTCTGTTTATCTTCCGCCCCTTCATTGATATGGTATGTGGATGGGTAAGCTACGATGTCGACATGACTAAGGATAGTGCTGGCAGTGGTGCTTTCCTGGCCAATGCTGCTAAGCTGAACTACGTACTGGCTGCCTTCCATACATCGTTCAATGTGGTCAACACCTTTATCTTAATATGGTTCATTCCGCAGATTGAGCGCTTTGTGTGCTGGGTTATCAAACCGAAGAAGGTGGACGAGGAGGAAGACTTCCGTCTGCACTTCATTACTGCTGGCTTCATGAAGACACCGGAGCTCTCGGTGCTTGAGGCTCAGAAGGAGATACAATCGTTCTCAGACCGTATGCAGCGCATGTTCGGTATGGTGGTCGAGCTCTTGAACCTCAGCAGTAGTACCGCTAGCAAGAAGGGTTCCAATGAAGCACAGTTCAACAAGCTTTTCTCTCGTATTGAGAAGTATGAGGGGATTTCTGACAACATGGAACTGGAGATTGCCAAATACCTTGACTCTGTCAGCGATGCACACCTCTCTGATGATACGAAAGCCAAGATTCGTGCCATGCTGCGTGAAATCAGTGAGTTGGAGTCTATCGGCGATGCCTGTTACAACATGGCACGCACCATTAGTCGTAAGTATAACGGCAAGCAGGATCATTTCACCGACAAGCAGTATGACCACATCCATCAGATGATGGGACTTACCGACCAGTCGCTGACCGAGATGAACAAGCTGATGGGTGGCCGCAAGGAGGCCTACGATGTGAACCGTACCTTCAATATTGAGCATGAGATTAACAACTTCCGCAATCAGCTGAAGTCTCAGAACATTAGCGACATCAACAACCATGAGTATACTTACGCTGTAGGTACTATCTACATGGATCTCATCAATGAGTGCGAGAAACTGGGAGACTACGTGGTTAACGTCGTTGAGGCTCGCATGGGTGTCCGTCAACATTAATCTTTTATGTAGAAACGAAACGGGCCGTCACTTCTGAGTGGCGGCCTGTTCCGTTATTTGTCGGTATTGGAGTTTATTGGCGGTCGGCGCGGATTAATGCCAAAAGACGGTCGACAGCCTCTTCTTCTGGGATATTCTTTTCTACACATTCCTTCTGTCGGTATAGTGAGATTTTACCACGGCCAGCTCCGACATAGCCGTAGTCTGCATCGGCCATCTCGCCAGGACCGTTGACGATACAACCCATGATGCCAATCTTCAGACCCACGAGATCCTTTGTGGCAGCCTTGATTTTGGCGATGGTCTCCTGCAGGTTGTAGAGTGTACGGCCACAGCCCGGACAGGAGATATACTCCGTCTTGGTAAACTTGATGCGGGCAGCCTGGAGAATGCTGTCAGCAAGCGAAGTGAAAAGTGAAGAGTGAAGAGTGAATAATTTGCTGCCGCTGTTTGGATGGATGACGAGCTTTGTGGCTTTGCGGTCGATGAGTAAGGCTCCGACAGCCATCGCAGCTTTCAACTGAAGGGTTTCCCAGTCAGGAGCATCGAGCGTTAGCGTGATGGTGTCATCCTTGATGCTCGGTTCAGCCTCTTGGCGTAACAGCGTGCACTCTGGTATCAGCTCAACGAGCTTGCGGGCTACGGGAATCTCACACTCAGGTTCTTCGCTGAGGCTCACGCGGACGGTATCGCCAATGCCCTCAGTGAGCAAGGCACCAATACCCACGGCACTCTTGATGCGGCCGTCTTCGCCCTCTCCAGCTTCGGTAACACCGAGGTGCAGGGGATAGTGCATGTCCTCGGCATCCATCGTCTTTACCAACAAGCGTACGGTTGTTACCATGACGACCGTGTTTGAGGCCTTGATACTAATGACTATATCATTGAAGTGCTCGCGACGGAAGATGCGCAGGAACTCCATACAACTCTCCACAATGCCCTCAGGGGTGTCGCCATAACGTGACATGATGCGGTCACTGAGTGAACCGTGATTCACACCGATGCGTACAGCCGTGTGGTGCTCCTTACATATATTGATAAAGGGAACGAGTTTCGCCTCAATCTTCTTTAATTCCTCCTGATACTCTTCATCCGTGTACTCCAGATGCTTGAACGTGCGGCCCGGGTCAACGTAGTTGCCTGGGTTGATGCGTACCTTCTCGCAATACTGTGCAGCCACATCGGCCGTGTGGGCGGTGAAGTGAACATCGGCCACCAGTGGTTGCATGTAGCCGTCGGCTTTCAGTTGGGCAGAGATATTTTTCATGTTCTCAGCCTCACGAGTACCCTGTGTAGTGAAACGCACCAATTCACCACCAGCATCAATGATGCGCTTGGCCTGTGCCACCGAACCCTCCGTGTCGTTGGTATCGGTAGTAGCCATCGACTGTATTCTGATGGGGTTGTCGCCGCCAATGGCGATATTGCCGACATGAGCAACAGAGGTTTTTCTTCTCATGGTTTAATGTATCTTTATGGGTTAGTTGGTCTTGAAGTTGTACTTCACTTCGGCCAAATCCTTGTTTGCTTTCTCAATCTTAGCCTTCAGACCATTCTTATAGTCGGCCAGGCGCTGAGCCAGTACCTCATCACTGAGGGCGAGCATCTCCACAGCGAGGATAGCTGCGTTCTGTGCGCCATTGACACCAACGGTGGCAACGGGGATTCCCGGTGGCATCTGGATAATACTGAGCATAGCATCAAGACCGTCAAGCATGCCTTTGATGGGTACGCCGATGACGGGCAGTGTCGTTGAGGCTGCAATGACGCCGGGTAGTGCGGCTGCCATGCCGGCGCCGGCGATGATGACTTTCAGACCACGCTCCTTGGCAGTGCTTGCAAACTGCTCTACGGCATCAGGGGTGCGGTGGGCTGATAGCGCATTGACTTCAAACGGTACCTGCAGCTCGTCCAGCAGCTTGCAGGCTTTCTCCATGACGGGCAGGTCACTGGTGCTGCCCATGATAATACTAACGATAGGTTTCATATATAACTTTTTATTATGCTTTTTACATTTATAAGAAAATGATGCCTACAACGGCACAAACAACACCGACGAAGAAACCGCCGATGACTTGAGCCAGACTGTGCTGACGCAGTATCATACGTGCAGTACCGAGAATACCGGCGATGAGGAATATGAGACAATACCACCAAATGGGATTGAAGCCGAACAGCTCGGAGAAGATGAACAGAGCTCCCGCCACACCGCCGATGGCAGCTGTATGTGTGGAGATCTTCCACCAGACATTGATGAGGGCGCATACTATTTGTATGATGAGGGCGGCAGTAACGATACTGCCCATGAAGTGTGGTATGTGCAATTTCTCCATTAGGTAGATGCAGGTGAAATAGCAGAGAATGGAGATGACGTATGGCACCATACGGCGCTCCTTACGTCCCAATTCGAAAAGTGTCCAACCCTGATAGCGGCGGTAGAAGTGAATGAGCAATGTGGGAAGGAGGACGGTGAAGAAATATACTACCGCCAGCACGAATAATTTGTAGCTCAGCGGGTATTGTCGCAGGTAACTCAGGAAGAACAGTGATATCAGACCGACCAATGGCAGGTAGAATGGTGTAAACACCAAGCTCACCACCCGGGCTGTCATGATAATTTGTTTCTCTCGTGATATTGCTTTCATATCCTACTCCTTTGACTCCTAATTATTCACTTCTCAGTCTTGCCACTGGTATGCCTAACTGTTCACGGTATTTGGCCACAGTACGACGGGCAATGGGGAATCCCTTGTCGGCTAAAGCCGCTGTCAGTGCCTCATCGCTCAGGGGTTTGTGTTTATCCTCTGCATCAATGATATCACGGAGAACTGCTTTAATCTGCCGTGTTGATGCCTCACCGTCTCCTGTGGCATAGCTGTCGCTGAAGAAATGGCGCAAGGGAAAGGTACCCCATCGAGTCTGTGCGTACTTGGAATTGCTGACACGCGATATGGTTGAGATATCCAGTCCTGTCTTCTCTGCAACGTCGCGCAGAATCATCGGACGTAGCGAGGCTTCGTCTCCGTCAAGGAAGAACTGACGCTGTAGCTGTATGATGGCTTGCATGGTCAGCGTCAGTGTGCGTCGCCGCATGTGGATGGCCTCAATGAAGTTCTGTGCAGCTTCCACCTTCTTTTTGATATAGAGCAGTGCCTCCTTGGTCTGTCGGCTCAGATTCTGGCTGTTCTGCTGATACTCCTTCATGGAGTCAGCAAACGACTGCGACACCTGTAGATCAGGAACTTCAGCGTTATTCAGCGTAAAGGTGATAATGCCGTCGTCTTGTGTGTCAATGATAAAGTCAGGGGTTATCTGCTGTATGGAACGCCCTACCGTCTCACCAAGCGATGCGCCTGGTTTGGGGTTCAGGTGGCGCAGTTCCTGGAATAGAGCTTTGGCCTGCACATCACTGAGTCGCAAGGCAGACCGTATCTTGTCCCAGTGTTTCTTTGTGAATTCGTCGAAGAAGTCATTGATGACACGTTGCATCAGTGTCTTCAGCCGGGAGTCGTCACGACGGTCTATCTGCAGCAGTAGGCATTCCTGTAATGAGCGGGCACCGATGCCGGCGGGGTCGAACTCCTGCAACTGATGCAGCACGCTCTCTATTTCCTTTTCTGTGGCATCGATATTATGGTAGATGGCCAGCTCGTCGCCAATCTGCGACAGCGACTTACGTAGCAGACCGTCATCATCGAGTGACCCAATGAGATATTCCATGATATCGTGCTCACGTTCTGTCAGTTCACAGAATGAGAGTTGTTCACGTAGCTGGTCGTAGAACGAAGTCGCCTCGCCATAAACCATCTCCTCGCGCTCCTCACCGACATTGCTGCCTCCGTGGAAGACTGGCAGATCTTCGTCGTCGCGACCAATGCCCTGCAATGCCTCATCAAGAGCCGACAAACGGTCTTCACGCTCACGCTGGCTGTCGTAGTCATCGGGAGTATCGTAGTCTGAAGAATCAGGGTTGTCCAAATTCTCAGGAAAGTCCAGTTTCTCTGCTGCTGTCTCCAATGCCGGGTTGTCGTTCATCTCGGTATCGATACGCTCCAGCAACTGTGGCAAGGGCATCTCCACCAGCTGTGCATGTAATAACTGCTGCTGTGTGATGGCTTGTCCCAAGCGCTGTTCTAACCGCTGTTCCTGTATCTGTCCCTGATTCTGCGACATGGGTATGATTTATTTACTTCTGAAATATTCCTTCAACTGTGTGGCAAAGGACGTCAGTTCTTCAATATCGCTATTACCAAAACGTTGCCACACCTGACTACAGGGCAATAGTAATGGACTTACCAACATATCGCGACGGTTCAGGTAGGGATCGCAGTGTTGGTAGACATCGAGAATCTCTGTCACCTCATCGGTTTTCAGTTTCATGAGTCGTGCCAGTTCCTGAACCTCAGGTGTCTCACTTACCATGGTGATAGGTGTCAAGTGGAAATATAGGTCGAGTATCAGTATCAGCATGACGGGAGTCATTCGCTCGTTCTCTGCCAATGGTTGCCAGTCACGTTCGAACGTTTCATTCACTTCAACACCGTCGTAGAAAGCGTTGGCCTGACCAAAGCCTTTCATTTCACGCAGCAGCCTTGCTGCACGAGCCAGTTTCTTGGGATTACCGCCGTATGTCTCCCAAATACGCTCAATACGGGGTGTTTCCAGATTGGCAATCTCGCACATCTTTGCAAAGAGCACTTGGGGTGGGATGTGTAGTTCCAGACTTAGATCTACCATCTCACGGCAGTACTGGGGCTTCAGACCCACAGGCTTCCGCAGATATATCTGCATCAGCAACAGCCAGTCATCGTCTTGCCATGTTGTGTTCTTTGCCATATTAACTCCTTTCTTTTTCTCCTTACTCCTTGCCTGAGAATGCCAGCGCATACATTCGCATCTGCTTCACCATAGCCAACAAACCATTGCTGCGGGTGGGGGAGAGATGCTCTTTCAGCCCTATCTGTTCGATGAAGTAGAGGTCAGCATCAAGGATGTCCTGTGGTGTGTGACCGGAGAGCACACGGATGAGCAGCGTCACGATGCCTTTCACGATGAGGGCGTCGCTTTCAGCAGAGAAACGGATGATACCGTCTTCATAGTCAGCTTGCAGCCATACACGGCTTTGGCAGCCGTCAATAAGGTTTTGCTCGGTCTTATACTGCTCGGCCAATGGCTCTTGTTCACTGCCCAGATCAATGAGCAGTTGGTATTTATCCATCCAGTCGTCCAGTGCACTGAATTCTTCAATAATCTCGTCTTGTGTCTCGTTGATTGTCATAGTCGTGTGATTTGCTTGCAAAGTTACGAATTATTTCCGAACATGCAAAGCACTTCGTCACTTTTCTTTGGCAACACCCTTGGGCGATGTGACAAGAGAGCCTATAACCTGATTGTCGCCGCGGAAGTTTGCCCGTAGTTGGTAGGCTGTTCCGTCGGGATCATAGACGGTGACACTCTGCCAGCCGTCAGTCGTTGTAAACATGGTGTTCTGAGCTGCAAGACGGGCAGTAGTGGCAGCATCGATATTCGAGTAGTAGATGACAGCACGACAATCAACGACATCACCGGCGTTAACTATGCGATGTTCGTTGCTAAATAACGTATAGAGTTTGGCTGTCATGATAGAGTTGTTGTTCGCGCGGTCGCCGAAAGCAATCTTCGAAGATAAACTGTGGGGATTAGGGGCATGATAACAAGCAATGCCCAATACATTGTCGATGTTTACCCAAGGACTGTCCATGATGGTCGTGGTCTTGCCGTCAAGTTGTTGCTCGCCGTTTTGGGTGTAGAAGTTCCTACTGGTCTTTGTGAACTCGTCAATGCTGATAGCCTTCAGCCCACCGCGTTCAGCTGTGATGGTACAGGTGTCGTTGGCACTTACGTAGTCCATGTAGATGACGGCATTACCTGGTGTCGAATAGATGGCAAAACGATGGTTCAGGACTCCATCGTTGGTTTGCAGCTCACCGCTCATGACATAGCTGTTACCGCTGAGTTGGTAGTTCCCGCTGGTAATGGGCTTGGCATTGGTCTTGCGACCTTCCACCTCATACCAACCGAGGAAATTGCCTGTGTTGTTTTGGCGGAAGGGAACGATGAGATTGGAGCCCGACGGATTATCGTCTGGAATAGTGGTGGGTGCAATGTAGCCGGTATAGCTGTTGAGGCCCTTACTCCATGAGAAACAGGTGAAGCGATGAGGTGTAGCTGCGCGGACGATATTTTGCGAAGGCAGAATCTTCGCAGCGCTGTATTCGCGGCAAAAGTCGGGCCATGTGGTGGGGGTAATGTCGGCTGTGGGGAGTACTTCGTGCATGAGCCATGACATCATGACACGGTGGCCTTGTACACCCATACGGCGGGCACCAACGTCAGGGCGTAATAGCCAAGAACCGTCGGCAGTGGTCTGTTGACGGGCCTGTATTTGAAGGAAGGCCAGTTTCTCCAGCATCAGGGCGTGAGAATCGCGCAGGAAGCAGGCGTTGGTCGAATAGCTGGTAATCTGGTCATAAAGGAACAGGCTCCAGTCATTACCATTGGGCATGGCCAGTTCGCCGTCACTAAGTGCCAGCCAGTAGAGGACATCACGCATCACACGGTCATTATTGTGCATCAGGGCGTTGGTCTGCCAGCGTTCCTGTCCATAGAGTCCTCGTTGGAAGAGCTTTAGCGCCAAAGCGGCTTCGCCCAGCTCCTGTATGACCACGTTCTGATAACTGGTATGGAAGTAATTGTGGTTCTGTAGCGTCATGTCGCCATAGAGGTTCTGTCCGCGGTAGAGGTCGCTGACGGTCTGTTGGTCGTAGTCGGGATCGACGACGGTTTGATCCTTGGCATCATCAGGGTGTGAGTAGCTGTTGATGGCAAACTCGCGCAGACGATGGAACCAGCGAGGAGCCAGCGGGTCATTAGGAAAGAGTCCTAAAGTAGCGGCCAGCACGTCGGCTTCCCAGCCGTTTTCTTCCGCTTTGGTGTCGCCTTGATAGCCTGTAGGGATGGTGCGTTCCAGTTCGTAGTTACACTCAGCCTTCAGCAATTGGTAGATATAGCCGCGCTGTTGCTCACTCAGCCGTTCCCACTGGAAGAAGGCGGAATAGGCCACCGACATAGCCCATAGCGAGCTCTCCCATACGTGGTCTGCTTCTGACACTGAGCCCCAGTAGCGGTTACCGGCACACATCTTTAGTCGGTTGGCTTTATGGGTAGAGTACGCAAAGACGAGACTCTTGCGTGCCATCGTCTCCAAATCGTCCCACGTGACGCCATCGGGTAGTGTAATTTGGCCTTTCCCATATTTTACAAGAAAGGCACAAATCATAGAGAGGTCGGCATTGGGACGTACGCCGCGCTCGTCGCTGCCCATGGTGTTCTCGCCACGGAAACAGCCACACTTCTCGCCATTGGCATTAGGCTCCACGCAGTCTTGGAAGTCGGCCTTCATGTAGGTGGAGAAGGTGGCCAGCATCTGCATCAGGCCTGCTTTTAGCTCTGCCTCATTTGCAAAAACTGTCGTACTGCCCATGAAGCAGCACGACAGTAGAATGATTAGGAATCTCTTCATGGGCTATTGGATTTTCTTTCCCCAGAATGTATTATTACCACTTAGACCTGCATAGACAATCGTCTTCACGCGACCGGTATGAGTATTTGAAGTGCCGTTGCCGACTGCTTCCTTGCCTGCCTCCCAATCGGCTTCGCGTTGCAGGTACAGTTTGTAATTACCGACTTTGAGCACGCAGTTGTCAGCATCGTAACTCCATTCGTTGCCATCCATCCAGTCACCGCTGACTCTGTGATTCTCCTTGAGTTTGAAATTGACTGATGTTTTCTGCTTACCTTTTTCATACGAGAGTGAGATGTTCTGCCAGTCACCAATCAGTTCACTCTCCTCGATAGGTGTCTGGGGGACGCCGCTGTAACGCTCTGGCATGACGAGCGGCCAGCCGTCGCTGGTCCAACGGATGCTGCGCACCTGTCCCAGCATGATGGCGTTAGGTGCCCACCCATCGTAACCGTTTGGGAATCGTCCCTGCGAGCAGTAGTACCAATTGCCTTGTCCGTCGTTGAAGACAGCACAGTGGCTGATGCCCACCCAACCGTGGTCGTTGCCGAACTTGTAAGGGTGTGTCATGATGGGAAATGCCTCGCCACCGACATTAGTGACGTCGGTACCTGTCTTGGAGAGATAGGGGCCGTTTACCTTTCTGGAACGCACGACACGGGTGTTATAGGGGACATCCAATTCGTCGTAGGCCATGAACAGGTAGTAATAGCCTGTCTCGGGGTTATAGATGACTTCAGGAGCCTCAGATCCCTGCCAACGGCTGTTGGCGTTGCGGGTATAGACGCGCTTCAATACTTTATCCATCTCAGACTGCGAGGAATAAAAAGAAGGCATCTTCTTCAGCGTCTTACCTGTCTCGGGATTTAGCTGTACGGCAGCAAAGCCGGAGTGCCAAGAGCCATAGATGAGCCAGTGCTCACCTTCGGGGGTAATAATGTATGAGGGGTCGATGGCGTTGTAACGGAAGTAGCCGTTCCAGTCACTGGTGCTGCTGCGTGTCCAGTTCTTGCCCTTATCGGACATCGAGCAGAGCACAAAGCCCTTGTCCACCCAACTATTGGCCTTGTCGGGTGTAGCTGTCTCCATGACACCGATAAAGGCACGCTCCGTCCATGAGTTGTCGAAGTTGGCATCGGTATTGGGTTTGCCTGTCTTGATGTAGTTGTCCACGATGATACAATAATACATTCGGTAGAGGCCCTCTTTGACCTGACGGGCACAGGGAGCCCAGTAGCCGTATTGTGGACTGGTTATTTCTGGCAGGTTCAGTCGGCGACGCTCACTGTTCAGCGAGTCCTTCACCCAGGCTGGTGGCGTGTTCATTGTTGCGCCTAAATATTTCCAGTCGACCAGGTTCTTCGAACGGCGACAGTGGAAGTGTCCGTGACCGTTCTGCGGATCACCGAAACCGGCATCCGTACAGTACATATAGTAATAGCCATCCTCTGCCAGCATCACCGATGGGTCGTGGATATTGGCCAGATTCCATTTCGAACGAGTGTCCCAGCCTGCCATATAACGATAGTCGTCAGGGTAGGTGGGTGCCTTCCATGTGCGTTCGGCTAAGGGTTTTGCAGTGATGGATACCACACGGCTGATGTCGGTGCCGCCACTGGTGGTGCCGTCTTTACGAATAAGCCATGTGTCCTCGCCATCACCTTTGACAATTGTCATATCCGACCAGGTGAACTGCTGGCCGTCGCTGAGGCTGATGACATACTGGGCTGTGGCCGTAGTGGGTCGTAATAGTGTTATTGCCGCCATGAGGAGTATGGCGCATAAGAAATGTTTCTTCATGGTCTTTCCTCCTTATTTCTTAGTGAATTTAATGGTGACATCACCAACCTTCAGTAGGTAAACGCCTTTCTGTAGGTCGCCGACCCATACTTCTGTTTTCCCCTCTTTAGCGGTCTGCGAGAGAAGTTTACTGCCATTCAGGCTGTAGACCATAATGGTGGTTCCAGCCGTGCAGTTACTTAGTTTGATTTTCTGCTCTATTAGTCCTGTGTAGTTTGCAGGCTCTTGTCCTGCCTTGGGGAGCAGAACGTTAGTAGGATCAAACTGTCGAAAGGTCATAGAGGCGACTCTGCCACTCAGTGTTCCGTCTTTACAGACAACGGCGATGTTGTCGTCCCAGTCACTGGTCATGAGGAAGGCAATGTCGGCCATTGCGGCCACTGGTACGTCGGGCTTTGAAGTGTCCACGACGTACCAGCGGGCCTGGCTTTGTGCTGCGACGCTAAACGCCGACAGTACGGACATTAGTAGAATAGTTAGTAGTCTCATTTTGTTGTAATAGTTTGGTATGTAGATGCCGTTACTTCACGTATTCGGCGAAGTCGGTCAGTTTCATGTCACCCTTGCGTGCCAGTGTGTCGTGCATGGCGAAGGCAGCCGTCAGGTTGTGACGTGTTTGGCCCATCTTCGAGATCTTCAGGTAGTCCCACAGCAGTTGCTTGTAGTCAGGATGTGCGCAGTTCTCAATGATGCACTCGGCACGCTGTGCAGGCGACTTGCCGCGCAGGTCGGCCACACCCTGCTCTGTGACGATAATGTTCACGTCGTGCTCTGATGAGTCCTGGTGGGAGACGAAGGGCACAATGGACGAGATGACACCGCCCTTGGCTACTGACGGGCAGGTGAAGATAGAGAGGTAGGCGTTGCGGATGAAGTCACCGCTACCACCGATACCGTTCATCATCTTCGTGCCGCTGATGTGCGTAGAGTTGACATTGCCGTAGAGGTCAGCCTCAATGGCAGTATTAATGGCGATGACGCCAAGTCGACGGATAATCTCGGGAGAGTTTGAAATCTCGCTCTGGCGCAGTGTCAGGTGCTGCTTCATGTAGTCCATGTTGTCGTAGACCTGCATCAGACACTCGTTCGAGACAGTCAGCGAGCAGGCAGAAGCATCCTTCACACGACCGTTGAGCATCATCTCAATCACCGAGTTCTGAATCACCTCAGTATAGATGTTGAAGTTGGGCACGTGCTTGTCCTCACCCAGCGCACCGAGGATAGCGTTAGCTGTTGAGCCGACACCACTCTGCAGGGGCAGGAACTCCTTGGGGATACGGCCCTTGTGCATCTCCTCTACGAGGAACTCAGCAGTCAGGAAACCAATCTTATCCGTTACAGGATCGCTGTCCTTGAAGGCACGGGCCTCGTCGGGGATGTTGCACTCCACGACACCAACGACCTTCTCCTTGGGAATGCTCACGTAGGGCTTACCGATGCGGTCGCCGACGTGCTCAATGGGAATAGCCTTGCGGTAAGGGGGATCAAGCGGCTCATATACGTCGTGAATGAACTTGGCATTGGGATTGTGGAACGAGTTCAGCTCCAGAATGACGCGTTTAGCCAAACGGGCTGCCGTGGGTGAAATACCGCCTGCAGCAGTCAGGTAGACGTGGTAGTCGTTACCCACCTCTTCGATGTCGCAGACCTCGAGGATAGCCCAGTCCAAGTCGCCGTAGAATCCGTAGCGCAGTTCCTGTGCCATGTGACTCAGATGCAGGTCGTTATAGGGAATCTCGCCCAAGTTCACATGCTTGCGGAAGTCGGGGTTCGTTGTATACGGAGCACGATAGAGAATGGCCTGTGCGTTAGCCAGGTCACCGTCGGTCGACTGTCCTGTGGAGGCCCCCGTGAAGATTGCCACCTTGAACTCGCGGCCAGCCTCATGCTCTGCCACCGCAATCTTTGCCAGCTCCTTCGTTGTGGCCTTAGCCACACCGGCAGGAGTAAAACCACTCATGGCGATATGATCGCCATTCTTAATCAATGCTGCAGCCTCGGCAGCAGTCATACGTGTATAAGCCATAATAATTTTAGAAATTTGCAAATTTCGCGTGCAAAATTACTGATTTTCAGTCAAACGGCCAAATAAATTCTCATTTATCATTTCGTATTCCTCATTTAGACACGAAGTGTTGCCTTTACAGTTGTTGCATCAGCACGTCCCAGACGGCGATGATGTGACAGACGCTGCCGGCAAGGACGAAGAAGTGGAAGACGGAATGCATGTATTTGTGTTTGTTGAGCGAGTAAAAGACGGCACCCGTAATATAGCACACACCCTCGGCAATCAGCCAAATCACGGCAGCAGGCGATACGGAGTCCATCAGTGGTTTGAAGGCAACGAGTACAGACAGACCCATACCCACGAAGCAGAAAGTCTCCAGATTGGAGTGTTCCTTCAGTCGGATGAAGCTCACGATGGTACCTGCCAGTGCACATGTCCATACGAAGATAAAGAGTGACCAGCCCCAGTACCCTTGTTCGCGTAATGCTGTCAGTGTCAGTGGCGAGTACGAGCCGGCGATGTGCCAGTAGATGGCAGCATGGTCCCATTTCCTGAGTCGTTCCTTCCATTTGGAGTGGTGACGGATGGAATGGTAGATGGTTGAGGCAGCGTAGGAGCCCAGCATACCAAATAGGTAGAGGATGACGCCCCAGCGTGCCCAGTTGTTGTCGCTATGGAAGCACCACACCAGGAAGATGATGCCAATGACAACACCCAGCAGCACGCCACCGCCGTGCGATGCCGCGTTCCATATCTCTTCCTTTTTCGTGTAGCGTATCATGGGTTATTGGCGGTTATGCTGCACCTGCTGCATAACACGGAGGAAGTTTCCGCCCCAGATCTTCTGGATGTCTTGTTCTGAGTAGCGACGGCTGAGCAGTTGGCGGGTAAACTGCAGGAGCTCAGAGGAGTCTCGCAGACCGCGTATGCCTCCGTCACCATCGAAGTCGGTGCCTAGACCAACATGGTCAATGCCCATCACCTTGATAGCATGCTCCAAGTGGGCCATGGCATCAACGATGGTAGCTTCGCCCTCACTCCTGACAAATCCGTGATAAAGAGTTATCTGGCAGACGCCGCCCTTCTGAGCTAAAGCGCGCATCTGGTCATCAGTGAGGTTACGCGGATGGTCGCAGAGGGCACGACAGCTGGAGTGGCTGCATACAATAGGCGTCTGACTGATATCGAGGGCGTCATAGAATGACTTCTCGCCAGCATGGCTGAGGTCAACCATCAGTCCTAAGCGGTTCATCTCGTGGATGACCTGTTCGCCGAAGGGGCTGACACCATTGTGGGTATTCGAACCACGGGCGGAATCGCAGATGTCGTTGTCGCCGTTATGGCAAAGAGTGATATAGACAATGCCTCGGTCGGCAAAGTGCTTGATGTTCTGTATGTTACCATCAAGGGCCAAGCCGTTCTCGATGCCGAGCATGATACTCTTGCGTCCCAGATGTTTGTTGCTCCAAAGGTCTTGAGGGGTACGTGCGATGCTGATGTATGACTGGTTCTGGCCAACGATATCCTCAATCTTGTCGAAGATAAGGTCGGCATATTCCTTAGGTCCCTGCACATCAAAATCCACCATATCGGCAAAGGTCTTGCCATCCTTGGGTTGTGGCAGGTAGGCCACCATGATGGTCGCGTCTTGACGTCCCTCGGTCATCTTGTGCAGATCGACGAGGATGCGTGGGTCACGCTGCTCGAAGTGGATGCCCTGTGGAAAGAGCATGGGGGTGTCGCAGTGGGTGTCAAGAGTCAGCACACGGTTGTGTGTTTCGTGAGCTTCACGGTAGGCACGGGCCTCGCCAATAAGCCATTGGAACAGGGGCTGGCCACTGCTGCCCATACATTCCGGGTGCCATTGTACACCGAGGATACTCTTGTACTCAGTGCTCTCGATGGCCTCAATGATGCCGTCGGTAGCAGTAGCGACAATGCGGAACCTGTCGCCTGCCTCACTGACTGCCTGATGGTGGAAAGAGTTGACGGGAAGGCACGTCTCCTTATATATATTAAATAAGGTGGAGTCTTCAGCAATGTTGACGCTATGGGTGGGTTCTGAACGGTCAGCATCCTGCGAGTGCTTGATATCGGTCTTGATATCCTGACAGACTTTGCCACCAAGCGCCATCGCTAGTGTCTGTATGCCACGGCAAATGCCGAGCATAGGCAGTTGGCGGTTATAGGCCAGACGGGTAATGAGCAGTTCGGGCAAGTCGCGCTCGGCATTGATGCCGTGCAACCCTGCTACGGGCTCCTCGCCAACCCAAAGCGGGTTGATGTCGGCACCGCCACTGAGGATGAGACCATCAACACGGTCAAGCGTGTTCATGAGCACCTCATAGTCAGCCGACGGGGGAATGACGACAGGCACGCCGCCTGCCTCGATGACCGACTGGTAGTAGCCCTTGCCTAATGTGCAGCAGAGGTCTGCATAATTGCCTGTGATGCCGATGACTGGACGTCGTCCGACAGCAGGGTATTGAGCGTACACACGGTCAACGTGTGATTGTAGGTCGAACTGCTTCAACTCTAAATTTCCTTATTCTTCTATGTGAACGGGTATCTCGCGCTTGATGCTCTGCTCCAGCGAGATGAGCGTCTCCGTTGCCACAACACCGTGGATGTCCTGCAGACGACCGTTGAGCAGCTCCATGAGCTGTTCGTTGTCACGGGCATAGAGTTTGACAAGCATGGTGTAGGGGCCTGTGGTGAAGTGGCACTCCACGACCTCGGGGATATGCTGTAGCTCCTCGACGACATCCTTGTACATGGAGCCTTTCTCCAAGTTGATGCCTACGTAGGTACAGGTGCTGTAGCCGAGACTCTTGGGGTTGACATCGAAGCCACTGCCCGTGATGACGTCGGCCTCGATAAGGTGTTGCACGCGCTGATGGATGGCGGCACGCGACACGTTACACTCAGCAGCGACATCCTTGAACGGGATACGTGCATTCTTCGACAAGATGCTCAGGATCTTCTTGTCCAGCTTATCAATTTTTTCCATTTCTTTGGTGGTTAAATTACAATTTGTCAGCAAAGTTAAACATTTCTATCGAAATGTGCAACAAAAATGCAGAAAAAACGCCAAAAAAGTGCCAGTAGTCAATCAAACTGCTGGCACTTTCTGATATTTTGCTCTTAGAACGGGCTTATTTCTTACCTTTCTTAGCGCTTTTCTTGCTTGTAGTCTTAGTCTCCTCTTTAGCCTTCTCGTGACCGACGATACCAACCAGCTCTACATCGAAGATAAGAGCAGAGTAGGGCTTGATCTGTCCGGCATTGCGCTCGCCGTAAGCCAGCTCCTGTGGAATGAAGAGCTGCCACTTTGAACCGACGGGCATCATCGTCAGGGCCTCTGTCCAACCCTTGATAACCTGATTCGGCTGGAACTCAGCGGGCTTGTCGCCATGCTTGGCTGATGCGTCGAAGACGGTACCGTCAATCAGACGGCCTTCGTAGTTCACCTGCACCTTGTCAGTCATCTGAGGCACCTCACCGTCGCCCTTGACGAGCACCTTGTACTGCAGGCCGCTGGGAGTGGTGATGACGCTATCCTTCTTGGCATTCTCCTCCAAGAACTTCTTACCGGCATCGCGGTTAGGACCATAGAGTTTGTCTTCCTTAGCCTGCTTGTTGACTGCCTGCTTCTCCTTGAAGTAATTCTCAGCAGCCTCCTGCTTGAAGTGAGTGCTGTCGGCGAGCAGTGCGTCGGTGAAGCCACGATAGAGAATAGCGGGGATGATAGAGTCTGGTGTGTCAGTAAACTCCTGAGTCATACCCGGCAGTACGCGCTCCTTTACCTGATTGGCAATCTCGAGACCAACGGAATAGGCTTTCATCTGTGGAGTAACGGTGTTCTCGATAACCTCCTTGAAACCACGGATGAAGTCTGCAATATGGGCTGTGTCGACGCCCTGCTGGATGAGATAGGGAACGAGACCGTTGGTAACGGCCATACCGGCAGTATAGCTGACAGAGTCAGAACTTGTGGCCAGTACTACGGGAGCAACGACAGGCGTTTGGGGCTGTGCAGCTTCCTTCTTTTTCTTAGCGGCTTCTGCGCTATTAAAAGCAGCACCCGCTACAAGAGCGAGTGCTGTAATAATCATCAGCTTTTTCATGATTACTTCTTAGGATTAACTTCGATGAGCTCAATCTTGAAGATCAGGGTAGAGAAAGGCTTGATGTCGCCCTGCTCACGCTCGCCGTAAGCCAGCTCCTGAGGAATGTAAACCTCCCAGATAGAACCGGCAGGCATGTGAGTCATGACCTCAGTCCAACCCTTGATGACTTGGTTACAACGCAGGGTGACAGGCTCACCACGCTTGTATGAGCTGTCGAAGATGGTGTCGTTGAGCAGACGGCCCTCATAGTGGCACTTTACCAGAGAGGTGTCGGTGGGGATGGCACCCGTACCTTCCTTGATAATCTTGTACTGAACGCCGCTGGGCAGAGTCTTCACACCTTCCTTCTTGGCGTTGGCAGCGAGGAACTTCTCACCAGCCTCCTTGTTAGGACCATAGGTCTTTACGAGCTCTTTAGCCTTGACGCTCTGGATGAGGCGCTGACCAATAACCTGGGCAGAGTCCATGGTCATCAGACCGTTCTTGCCGGTGGTACCGCTGATGAAGCCAGCCATGAAGTTCTTCAGAGAGACGGTCTTCGTAGAGTCGTCGCCAAAGACCTCGCGGTTCAAACCCTTCATAATCTGGTTGCTGATCTGCTGACCAATCTGGATACCGGCATAGTAGGCAGCCTTCTTCTTGCTGTCGCCAGCGTTAGCGCCCTCGTTGAGACCCTTGATGAAGTCACCGATGTAAGCGGAGTCTACACCCAGCTGGTTAACGAGATACTCCTTCAGACCCTGAGTCTGTGCCATACCGATAGCATAGCTCATGCTGTCGACTTCTGTCTTCAGATCTGCTTTCGGTGTCTGGTTGCCGCAGGCGGTGAAGCCGGCAGCTGTGATAGCCATAGCGGCTACAATCATTAGCTTTTTCATTGTTGTTGTTATTTTAAGTATTACTTTTTTTACCTTTTTACTTTTTTACCTTTTCCCCTTTTACATCACCTGAATCAACTCCACGTCGAAAATCAGAGTGGCGAATGGAGGAATCGATGCACCAGCACCACCCTCACCGTAGCCTAAGCGGTAGGGAATGAAGAAACGGTACTTGGCACCCTCCTTCATCAGCTGCAGACCCTCGGTCCAGCCGGCAATGACCTGCTGCAGGGGGAACGTGGCGGGCTCGCCGCGCTGTACGCTGCTGTCGAAGACGGTACCGTCGATGAGGAATCCCTCGTAGTGGCACTTCACCGTGTCCTTGGCTGTCGGCAGCTTGCCGTTGCCCTCGGTGAGCACCTTGTACTGCAGGCCGCTCTTCGTGGTGATGACACCTTCCTTCTTGGCGTTCTCAGCCAGATATTTCTCACCGGCCTCTTTCTGGGCCTTGCCCTGCTCTGCGCGCTGGGCGTTGATTTTTTGTTCCTGCTGTGCGAAGTAGTCCTGCACAATCTGCTGGGCCTCACGGTGCTGAACCTTCAGCTCTGCGCCAGCAATAACGTCCTTGATAGCCTGTGCGAAATCGTCGATATTCAACTCGCTGGCACCCATTTGTGACAGCTGCTGACCAATGCCCAAGCCTAAGGCGTAGCTTACTTTATCCATGCTTTCTCTTTAATAATAATGTGTAAATTTTCGAAAATCGCGGCAAAGTTACTAAATTAATTAAGAATTAAGGGTTAAGAATCAAGAAAATTTGCGGTAACCGTTCATTTTTTCTTAATTCTTAACTCTTAACTCTCAACTTTTCCTTATCTTTGCGCCACATTTAAACTTTAACTTATGAAAAAGATTGTTGTTTTGACTGGTGCCGGCATGTCGGTGGAGAGTGGTCTGAAGACTTTCCGCGATGCTGACGGATTGTGGGAGGAATATCCTGTCAGTCAGGTGGCTACTCACGAAGGCTGGGAGGCCGACCCCACGTTGGTGACGAACTTCTACAACATGCTCCGCAAGAAGTGCTGGGGCGTGCAGCCCAACGAAGGCCATCGTCTTGTGGCGAAGCTCGAGGAGAAGTACGAAGTGACCGTTGTGACGCAGAATGTGGACAACCTGCACGAGCAGGCCGGCTCGTCGAAGGTCATTCATCTGCACGGCGAACTGATGAAGGTGTGCTCCAGTCGCGATGTCGACGATCCGCGCTACCAGATAACGCTGACTCACGACAACTGTGAGGTTGAGCCGGGCACGAAGGCTGGCGACGGCTCGCTGCTGCGCCCGTTCATCGTGTTCTTTGGCGAGGCTGTGCCCAACATCACGGTGGCAGCCGAGGAGGTGCAGACAGCCGACATACTTGTGATTATCGGCACGTCGCTGGCCGTCTATCCAGCAGCCGGACTGATTCATTACGCCCGACCTTCGGTGCCCATCTATCTCATCGACCCCAATCCCGTCAATGCCGGCGAACGGGTGACGCAGATACAGAAAGGCGCGTCTGAGGGCATGAAGGAACTGTCAAAAATACTAATGTGACAGAAAAATAGCCAAAAAACTTGCATTTTGTTGCTCGTTTCAAGAAAATTGTGTAATTTTGCAGCCGATTTACGCCGAGAGGTGTAAATCGGCTGAGAAAGTATTAGAATCAAACATAGATAAAAGAACAATGGCAGAACAATTAGAAGTGAAGGAACTGGATCAGGTTGTGGTCCGCTTCTCTGGTGACTCCGGCGACGGCATGCAGCTCGCCGGAAACATTTTTTCTACTGTCAGTGCCACCGTTGGCAATGGCATCTCTACATTCCCCGACTACCCCGCCGACATCCGCGCCCCGCAAGGCTCGCTGACGGGTGTGTCAGGTTTTCAGGTGCACATCGGTGCCGGCAAGGTCTATACCCCTGGCGACAAGTGCGACGTGCTGGTGGCCATGAATGCTGCAGCGCTGAAGACGCAGTACCGCTATGCCAAGCCCGGTGCCACCATCATCATCGACACCGACTCCTTCGGTCCGAAGGATCTGGAGAAGGCACAGTTCGCTTCTGAGGACTACCTCGGCGAGATGGGCATCGACCCCGACCGCGTCATCCAGTGCCCGTTGACCACGATGGTGAAGGACTGTCTGGCTGATAGTGGTATGGATAACAAGGCCATGCTCAAGTGCCGTAACATGTTTGCACTCGGCCTCGTCTGCTGGCTCTTCGACCGCGACCTGAACCTTGTGGCCAATTTCCTGCGTGAGAAGTTTGCCAAGAAGCCTGCCATCGCTGAGGCCAACATCAAGGTCATCCAGGCTGGTTGGGACTACGGTCACAACACCCACTCCAGCGCCATCAACGTCTATCGCGTGGAGTCTAAGGAGAAGGAGCCCGGCCGTTACATGGATATTACGGGTAACAAGGCTACGGCCTACGGTTTCATTGCTGCTGCCGAGAAGGCAGGCTTGCGCCTCTACCTGGGTTCTTACCCCATCACCCCTGCTACCGACGTGCTCCACGAGCTGTCAAAGCATAAGTCTTGCGGTGTCATCACCGTTCAGTGCGAGGACGAGATCAGTGGCTGTGCCTCTGCCCTCGGTGCTTCGTTCGCTGGCGCCCTTGGCGTCACCTCTACCTCTGGCCCTGGCATCTGCCTGAAGTCTGAGGCCATGAACCTCGCCGTCATCATGGAGTTGCCGCTCGTTGTGCTCGACGTGCAGCGTGGTGGTCCTGCCACCGGTCTTCCCACGAAGTCGGAGCAGACTGACCTGCTGCAGGCCCTCTTCGGACGTAACGGTGAGAGCCCCATGCCTGTGATGGCGGCCACCAGTCCTACCGACTGCTTCGACGCTGCCTACCAGGCTTGTAAGATTGCCTTGGAGCACATGACGCCTGTCGTGCTGCTCACCGATGCCTTCGTGGCCAACGGCTCTGGCGCCTTCAAGCTGCCTGAGATGGCCAAGCTCGACGCCATCAATCCCCCGTATGTTCCTGAGGAACTGAAGGGCAAGTGGACACCCTATATGCGTGCTGAGAATGGTACCCGCTACTGGGCTGTGCCTGGCCGTGAAGGGTTTGCTCATATTCTTGGTGGACTGGAGAAGGACTCTAACACGGGCGCCATCTCTACCAACCCTGAGAACCACGATCTGATGACGCGTCTGCGCCAGCAGAAGATAGACAATATCCAGGTGCCCGACCTCGAGGTAGCTGGCGACGTTCAGGATGCCGACCTGCTCATCGTGGGCTTCGGCTCTACCTACGGTCATCTGCACTCGGCTATGGACGAGCTTCGCGCCAAGGGCTACAAGGTGGCACAGGCCCACTTCAAGTACCTGAACCCCCTGCCCAAGAACACAGCCGAGGTACTGAAGAAGTACAAGAAGGTGGTTGTGGCCGAGCAGAACATGGGTCAGCTGGCTGCCTACCTCCGCATGAAGGTCGACAACTTCGTTCCCTTCCAGTTCAACCAGGTCAAGGGTCAGCCCTTCGTTGTCGAAGAACTCGTCAACGCATTCACAGAGATAATTAACAAGAAGTAAAAAAAAACCACGATATTTTTAACGACCACAGATTTCACGGATTGAACAGATTTTTCTTTTTGATTAATAAAGATTACGCGGAGTGATGGAGAATTTTATATACAAGCAGGAAACACATGATATTATCGGTGCAGCGATGTCTGTTCATCGGTATTTCGGATGTGGCTTTACTGAAAAAGTGTATCAAGATGCACTTGAACAGGAACTGCTTGCTCTCAAAATTCCCTACGTTCGCGAACAGCCTGTCTATGCGACATATCGCAACGTGCAATTAAAGACGCAGTTCATACCAGATTTTGTCTGTTACAATAAAATTATTGTAGAACTGAAGGCTGTAAGAGAACTGGATGACACCCATCGTTCGCAAGCCATCAATTATGCAAAGGTTGCTGGTTATGAAGTAGCACTACTTATAAACTTTGGTAGCACTTCTCTGGAATTTGAGCGTTTTGCAGTCTCTGCGAAATCCAAAGATAATCAGAAAAAATAAAATCTGTGTCATCTGCGAAATCTGTGGTAGAAAAAAAACAGTGGAATAAAATAATAAAAAACTATGAGTAATTTCAGTGCTTCCGATTTCAAGAAAGGCCAGCCTCGTTGAAATC
>Ga0247611_10001471_pt1 | contig 41624 bp, 38 predicted proteins | sample 177DNAGHGhighgp2_FD_192422 | JGI IMG/M metagenome (GOLD analysis project Ga0247611, IMG submission 192422) | Sheep rumen microbial communities from Palmerston North, Manawatu-Wanganui, New Zealand - 1770 DNA GHGhigh gp2 | ecosystem: Host-associated > Mammals > Digestive system > Stomach > Rumen... | reverse complement strand
GTCGTTCCTCCTTCAAGTAGGGTATATACTCCTCCTATATAGTCTACATCACTCCAATAGGTTCCACTTTTTGTGTTGCTACTTGTATTATTTGTATATACTTTATTATACATATATCCAACTTGGGATAAACTTATAGAAAATCCATTAAAGGCACTTTTTCCGATTGTATATTGGTCTGTTACTTCTCCCAAAGTATAACTTGCTCCATACGCGCTTGAGGTATCTTTATATCTTCCTATATAATAAAGTGTTGTACATGTCTCAGCATCTCCCTTACAGGTATATGTTCCAAGTAAATCAGTTGAAGTGCTACTCCAAGTTTTATTTGTCATTACTCCAGTTAAGGTAAAACCTGATGCAGTATAAGTAAATCCTGTTCCATAAGTTGTAGTTGTATTTAAACTAGTAACATTTGTTTGACCCTCTTCTCCATTGATTCCTGTTTTCTTGGTTATTGAATCACATTTATTATTAGTTGCTACTCCGTTATACAAGAGTTTTACTCCTCCGGTATCAGTAGTTCTAACTATTTGCCAACAATATCCTGCAAATAATACATTTCCATTTGTTTTAGCATCACTTCCTGTATAGTAATATACATCTTGTTTAGTATAACTATCTAAATATTTATCTTGGGTATTAAATCTTGTTCCATTATAGGTATATGATGCATTGTTTATATACTGGGTGGTATAATTTTTTATATAAGTTGTTGTTGCTGCTTTATCCTCTATTTCATTTGCTAATAAACCAGGTAGTTTTTTATCTTCAAAGTCACCGGTTACAGTTACTTTAATTGATGCATAGACTTGGTTATTCCAAGTTGTTTGATCATAATCAACTCCGTCTCCTGTTCCTATTACAACACTATTATCTATCCAAATGTATAAACGATAAGTATGAACTATTTCATTTGTTGTATTTTTAGGAATTGTATCTTTCCATATTCTCATACCACTTGATAAATCAGCATAGTTTCCAGCATCAACTACCGTTGTAAACTCAGATTCTCCTGGTTTCTTTTCCATTAAAGTAAACTTTAAGAATTTGTCATCTAGTCTTGTAGTTCTTGTTGCATGATTATCTCCATGATTTAATGTTACATCATAAATTATATCTTTATTAGTAGTTGTATTTTTTCCATCAATTGTAAATTCAAAATACTTTGTTGGATCATACGTTGATGATGGCATTGCATTTTCTAGTGTTAACTGGTTAGATTCTCTAAAGTGCATATAAATATCTCCAACTATTTGTTTTGAATTTGATGTACCATTTCTTGAATAAGTAAATGCTGCATATGTTACTCCTACTATACTTATTAATAATACTGCAACTAGAATTGCTATAAAAACTCTCTTATTTTTCATTCTTCACTCCTTCTTTATTATATATTTATATTATCTTATTTTTTAAAAAAATTGTCAACCTACTTTTATATTGTATATAAAAAAGTTTCATAGACTAATCTATAAAACTTTATTTACATTAGCTTATTGTTCTTTCAACCTTTGGTCCAATAACATATGGTGTTGAAGCTTTTCCATCTCCTTCTGCGATTAAGGTATTTGCTTTTAGTGATACTACCGGACGAACAGGGTAACTCTTATAGACTTCGTCGTAGCTCGCATAACCATTAGCATTAACGTAACGGACATAATTAAAGCAATCTTCGTCAACGAAGTAAGGAGAAATAGTCCAATAATAATTTACTGTATCTCCATAATGATAGTAACCTATCAATCCTCTTTCTGGTTCGGTTAATAAACCTATGGATTTAGTTAATCTAGCACTTAAGTTTTCTGTACTAAATCTATCTGTCATATTTTCGCATCTTAAATCTACGTTGTTAGAGTACTGCTTAAATTGCAAGAATGTTGTCATATTCGCTGCTGACGTTCCTGTTTTATCCCAACTTCCAAGTGTTTTTACACTTCTATCATTACAATATACCGCACTTGTATCTATCATACTCTCATAACTAGTTAAATTCGTTTGATACCAACTATCTAAATATGCTTTTATTGCTGAATTATGTACATTTATATTTGCATCATCTATTGGTGTTATGTTATCTTCTTTCGTTCTTCCACTCTTATAATTTATTTGATTGTATAAGGCATCTTCTATTGTTTCTCCTCCTGATAATGTTATGTAATATCCATTATAGTAATAATATCTTACACTTGTACAATTACTTGCATCTTCACAGACATAATGATGTGTCGAGTCTACTGAAGTATTTGTCGTTCCTCCTTCAAGTAGGGTATATACTCCTCCTATATAGTCTACATCACTCCAGTAGGTTCCACTTTTTGAGTTACTTATTGTATTATTTGTATATACTTTATTATACATATATCCAACTTGGAATAAACTATTATAAAATCCATTAAAGGCACTTTTTCCAATTGTATATTGGTTTGTTATTTCACCCAAAGTGTAACTTGCTCCATACGCGCTTGATGTACCTAAATAACTTCCTATATAGTAAAGTGTTGTACATGTTTCTGCAGTTCCTTTACAGGTATATGTTCCAAGAAGTTCAGTTGATATGCTACTCCATGTTTTATTTGTCATTACTCCTGTTAAAACGAATCCAGCTTCTGTATACGTAAATCCTGTACCATATACACTGGTTGTATCTAAACCATAAACTTTTGTTAATCCAGTTTCTCCATTTATTCCAGTTTTCTTAGTTATATTATTACACTTATTATTAGTTGCTACTCCGTTATATAAGAGTTTTACTCCTCCAGTATCAGTAGTTCTTATTATTTGCCAACAATATCCTGCAAATAATACATTTCCATTTGTTTTAGCATCAGGACCTGTATAGTAGTACACATCTTGTTTTGTATAACTATCTAAATACTTATCTTGAGTATTAAATCTTGTTCCATTATATGTATATGATGAATTATTTATATACTCTGTTGTATAATTTTTTACATAATCAGTAGTTGCTGCCCTAGTTTTTATTTCGCTAACTAATGTTTTAGGAATTTCCTTATCAGTAAAATCTCCTGTTACATTTACTTTAATACTTGCATACACATTATCATTCCAAGTATCTAAATCGTAATCAGCCTCATTTGTATTTCCTATTGAAACACTATTATTTATCCACATATATAAACGATAGGTATGAACTACTTCATTCATTGTGTTTTTAGTAATAGTATCTTTCCATATTCTCATACCACTTGATAAATCAGCATAGTTTCCAGCGTCAACTACCGTTGTAAATTCTGATTCTCCTGGTTTCTTTTCCATTAAAGTAAATTTTAAAAACTTATCAGCAAGTCTTTCCGTTCTTGTTGCATGAGCGTCTCCTCTATTTAAAGTTACATCATAGATGATATCATACTTAGTATTAGTATTCTTTCCATCTATTGTAAATTCAAAATACTTTGTTGGATCATACGTTGATGATGGCATTGCATTAGAAAGAGTTAATGTATTAGATTCAGTATAATGCATATAAATATCTCCAACTATTTGTTTAGAATTTGATGTACCACTTCTTGAATATGTATATGCTGCAAATGTTACTCCTACTATACTTATTAATAATACTGCTACTATTATTGCTACTAAAACTTTTTTATTTTTCATTCTTCACACCTTCTTTATTATACGTTTATATTATCTAATTTTTTAAAATAATTGTCAACATATTTAAAATGATTTTATTTTAAAATTGGAAAATGCTTGATAGTTTTTTTTTATGTGTTATAATATATATATAAGAATAAAAGGAAGGTGGCTAAATGGTTAATTATGACTTTAAAAATGATGAAATTGCTAATATTTGTAATAATATAATTGTTTATGCTGCTAGTAAAAGAGCAAGTGATATTCATTTTGATCCTCAAGATAATGGATTGAAAGTTAGATTAAGAATAGATGGAGTATTACAAGATCATACTATTGTACCTTTAGAATATCAAAGAAATTTAACAACAAGAATTAAACTTATTTCTAATATGAATATAACAGAATCTAGATTACCTCAAGATGGTGCAATTAAAGATACTATTAATGGAATAGATTTAGATATGCGTGTCTCTTCACTTAATACTAACTTAGGAGAAAAAATAGTTATTCGTATTCTAGATTATACTAAAAGTACTGAAGGATTAGAATCTCTTGGTTTTACTGAAAAAAATTTATTAAAAATTAAAAGAATGATAGAAGTACCTAATGGAATTATCCTAATAACAGGAGCTACTGGTACTGGTAAAAGTACAACTTGTTATACAATGCTTCAATATTTAAATAATGAAGATACTAATATAATTACAGTTGAAGACCCAATAGAAATGAATATAGAAGGTATAAATCAAGTTCAAGTTAATTCTGAAATTGGTCTTACATTTGGAAGAGTTTTACGTAGTATTTTAAGACAAGATCCAAATATAATTCTTATCGGAGAAATTCGTGATACTGAAACTGCTCAAATTGCTGTTCGTGCATCCATTACTGGACATTTAGTATTTTCAACTATCCACACCAATAACTCATTATCAACTATTGAAAGACTTTTAGATATGGATGTTGAAAGATATCTACTTTCTAGTGCCTTAACTGGTATAGTATCACAGAAACTTGCTAGAAGATTATGTCCAACCTGTCGTAAAAAAAGACCAACAACTAATTATGAAAAAATAGTATTTCAAGAAAATCTTCATATAAATGTTGAAGAAATAGATGATGTTGATCCTGAAAAACACTGTGATAAATGTCGTAATGGTTATTATGGACGTATTGCAATTCAAGAAGTATTAATGTTAAATGATCGTATAAGAGAAGCTATTAATGATAATAATCTACCTCGAGAAAAATTACATGAACTTGTATATCAAGGTGATGTAACTACTCTTCTACAAGATGGATTACAAAAAGTATTAGAGGGTATTACAACTTTTGAAGAAATATATAAAAATGTTGCTATTGATACAATATTAGATGAAAAATATGAAATAGATCCTGTAGAAGAAATTAATGAAAATAATGAAATAGAATTAATTAATCAAACAAATTCTGAACCAACTGAAATAATAGAAAATATTGAACCCGAAGAAATTATTTAACTACTTCGGGTTTTATTATATCCAAAATAATATTCTGGAACTTCTCCTTGAATTATTTTAACTGTTAATGGAACCACAACAATAATTTTTAATTCTTTACTAGAGAAAGGCAATATCATTTTAACTGATGTATTTATCCTAATACTTACTTCTATTAAACTATTATTAATACCATATTCTGTTAATTTGGTTTCAAGATTAGGATTAACACTTCCTATTAATTCTAATCTTATAGGAATTCTGGGACCTAAATTATTTAAAAGAATAGAATTAAATACTATACCAGAAGGAATAAAAAAAATACTTTTATCTATATTATATTTATTTAATATATTATTATCTAATTTCTCTATTAATTTTAAATTATTATAAACTTTATCTCCAATATTAGAAATTATTCTATTAACTATAGCAGGGTCATAATCTAATGTTACTAAATTATTATCTTTATTTATAATAAATAATTGATTATCAAAATCTATTTCACTAACTGATTTATTAATAATAGTTGTTACTACTCTTTTTATTTCACTTTCAGAATAATTAATATATATAGGCATTATTCTATTAGATATCACTATTATTAATATAATTGAAATAATTATAATAAATATAAATATTATTAATAATTTAAAAAATTTATATTTCATATTAATAATTATATAAAAGTAATTTACAAAATATGTTTTTTTTGCTATAATGTTTTAGAATAGAGGTGTCTTTATGAATGACAATATATTAAATAATTTAAATTTAGAAAAACTAAATATTAAAGATTTAACCTTATTATTAAAAATAATCGAAGAAATACAACCTGATAAACCTAATGAAGAAATTGAGGTGATTTGATGGATTTATTAAAAAATAGAATCACTAATGAGATAATAGGTTTACTTGAGATAATGAGAGATTATTATCCAAACGAAGTAGATATAATAATTACAGACTTACTAAATAATAAAATAGATACTTTGTTAGAATTTATAAATCGAAATTTTAGTAAAGATAATTATTCTCCTGAAATAGAAGATTTTGTAAAAAAATTAGTAGATAATCAATTAATAGATAAAAGTTATTTGAATATTATTAAAAAACCACTTGATTATTCAATAATTGATTTAAATTATTCATATATTTATTTTCAAGGATTTAGGCCTATAAAAATTAAAGAATCATTATTTAATGTTTTAAAAGGGTATAAAATTAATATGGAAGATAATACTTCTTTAGAAAATCAAGATCTTGAAAATACTGATTATCAAGAAATAACTTACGATGATATAATGAAAGCTAATAATACTAATTTTAATAATAATCAAGGAAATGAAATTTCAAAAGTTAATGATGAAATTAAATCACGAGAAATTAAGGAATCAAATATTGATGTAGATTTATTAAGAAAAAAGATTTTAGAAACTCAACTTAATTATATAAATGATGCATCTAGTTTTATTAAAAATTTAGAAAATAAAGGTGCCAGTGAAATATATGATGTATTGATTGATTTAAATGATTTACGTTTTATTCAACACTCTTTATCTAAATTAAGTACAGATGTTTTAGAAAAAGAATTATCATTTATTGAAGATAAATATAATAATAATAATCATAGCTCAATTGATTTATTCATTATAGAAGTTATTAAAAAGAATTTAAGAAGAAAAATGCTTTAGCATTTTTTTTCTTTATAAACATATTATTTACTGGTGATATATGAAAATAATTAATTATTTAAAATCATTATTATATTTTTTTATTCCCCTTATATTTTTACTATTAATACTTTCTATTCTTTATTATTATGATATTATTGATAACAATATTATTAAATATTTTAAAATAATTATAGTTTTATTATCTTCTTTTATAAGTGGTTTTAAAATTGGTAAATTAAGTTTAACTAAAGGTTATAAAAGAGGAATAATATTAGGTATAATAATAATAACTATATTTTTTTTAATAACTTTATTTACTAATAATATAAATTGGTATAGTTTTATTTACTATTTTATAATAATTATAGTGACTACTTTGGGATCTATTTTAGGAATTAATAAACCTAAAAACATTTAGATTTTAGAATATTTTCACCATTTTTTCACATTTTATTGATATAATAAATATGGTGATTTGATGAATGTACTTATAATTGATGATGAAGAATTAATTAGAAATGTTGTAAAAGAATATTGTTTAATTGAAAACTATAAAGTTTTTGAAGCTTCAGATGGATTCGAAGGATTAGAAATACTGGAAAAAGAAATTATTGATATCATTGTTCTTGATATTATGATGCCAAATATGGATGGTTATACTTTCTTTTCTAAAATGAAAGAAAAATATAATATACCAACTATTATATTATCAGCAAGAGGAGAAGAATATGATAAATTATTTGGTTTTTCTATTGGAATTGATGATTATGTAACTAAGCCATTCTCTCCTAAAGAATTAATTGCAAGAATTAAAGCTATATTAAAAAGATGTAATAAAGAAGAAAAAGAAAAATTTATTTATTTAGGAATAAAAGTAGATTTTAAAGGAAGAGTATTATATATTGATAATCAAGAAGTCCAAATAACACCTAAAGAATTTGATTTATTAAAGTACTTTATTGATAATCCTAATACTGCTATTACAAGAGAACAAATATTAAATAAAATATGGGGATATGATTATTTTGGTGACGATAGAACAATAGATACTCATATTAAAATACTAAGAAATAAATTAGGAAAATATCGCGATAAAATTGTTACTGTTAGAAGTATAGGATATAAATTTGTTTATGATAAAGAATAAAAAATTAATATTTCAAATATTTATTTATCTTAGTATTTTTTCTTTATTAATATTATTCTTTTTATGGTTATTACAAATTCTTCTTTTAAATAATTATTATGAATATTATAAAACAAATGAATTAAATAATGTATTAAATTTAATTAAAAATAATTATAATTCTAATAACTTTCAAACTATTCTTGATGATGTAGCTTACAATACAGATTTTTGTGTAGAAATAGATAGTATAAATGAAGAGTTATATAATAGTTTTCAAAATAATAAAGGATGTATAGATACTAATAGCATTTTAGAAGTATATACAGAAAAAATAGATTTTATGGAAAGTAATAAATCTTCATTTAAATTAAAAATAATTAATCCCAAATATAATAATTTAGCTTTATTATATGGAACTAAATTAGAAAATAATAAATATTTATTTGTTAATACTTCCCTAAAACCATTAGATACAACAATTGATGTTTTAAAAAATCAATTTATTATTGTTTCAACAATTGTTATTGTTTTAGCAATAATTGTCGCCTACTTTATATCAAAGAAATTAAGTAAACCTATTATTAATCTTACTAAATCGGCAAAAGAATTATCAAATGGAAATTATAATATTAATTTTAAAGTAGATAGTGATATATTAGAAATAAAAGAACTTGGTAATAGTTTGAATTATGCTAAAAATGAAATAAAGAAAACTGACGAAACAAGAAGAGATTTATTAAGTAATGTATCTCATGATTTAAAAACTCCTTTAACTATGATAAAAGCATATGCTGAAATGGAAAGAGATTTAGATATATCAAAAGAAAAACATGATAATAATATGAATATTATTATTGAAGAAGTAGATAGACTAACTATATTAGTAAATGATATTTTAAATCTATCAAAACTAGAAAGTAATATGGATACTCTAAACATTGAAAAGATTGATTTAACTTCGCTTATTAATACTATTTTAAATAGATTTAAAATATTTGCTTATACTAAAAATTATGAGTTTATATTTAATTATAAAGATTCTTTAGTTGTAAATGTTGATAAACAAAAAATAGAACAAGCTATATATAATTTAATTGGTAATGCTATTAATTATACTGGAAGTGATCATAAAGTAATAATTAATATTATTAATAATAAGAGAACTATTAAAGTTGAAATTAAAGATACTGGTAAGGGTATTAAAAAAGAAGAATTAGATAAGGTATGGGATAAGTATTATAAAAGTGAAAAAAAATATAAAAGAAATTCTATTGGAACAGGTATAGGATTATCTATAGTAAAAAATATTTTTATTCTTCATAATTTCAAATATGGTGTTGAATCAAAAGAAAATGAAGGATCTACTTTTTGGTTTATTATTCCTAAGAAAAAAGAACAGAAATAAAATCTGTTCTTTTATGCTACTCCTAAATATTCTTCTAAAGTAATACCAGCATTATATATTTCTGTTGCAGCTCCTTCTCCAACATATCTAATATGCCATGGTTCATATTTATAACCAGTAATACTTTCCTTACCTTTTAAATAACGAATAATAAATCCATAACGATGAGCATTTTCTTTTAACCAAATGCCAGCACTTGTATTTCCAAAAGAATCACTTATTCTTCCAATATCAAAAGCTAAACCTGTTTGATGTTCTGATTCTCCTGGACGAGCACTATAAGTACTAGCAAGTGCTACTCCATCTTTAGCTACATAACTATTATATAAATTCTTTTGAGTATTATAAGATCTAAATCCTGATAAAAGTGGTAATGAATGTCCATTACTCATTCCATCTTGTTGAAGTCTTAAAAGAGCATTATAAGCTTCACTATTAACTCCGGGATTATAATTAGCAGGCAAATGATATTTTTTATTAACAAGAAGTATTCCCTTAATATAAGTAATTTCTATATTTTCTATAACATTAACTACTCTTTTTTCAATAGTATAATTACCATTAGAATCAGTAACTTCATAATTAATACTATAAGTTCCTACTTGCTTATAATTAACATTATTAGTTACTTTAACTTTATCAGTTAAATTACCATCATAATTATCATTTGCAAAATAACCCTCATCAGAATAATCTCCATTAACTTTAACAGTTATTTTTTTATTACCTTTTAAAGTTATAATTGGAGCGATATTATCAACAACTTTAATATTTCTAATAACTTCACTTTTATTATTACTAGAATCTATAACACTATATTTAATTTGATAATCTCCAAGTTTATTTACATCTATATTTTTTTCAACTAAAACTTTTGAAGTTATATCACCATCATAATTATCAAGAGCATTATATCCTTCTTCAATATATTCTTTTTGATAAGTTAGATTAATTTCATTTAATCCATTTAATGTTATAACTGGTTCTTTACTATCTATAACTTCTACTTCTCTTTCAATTGTTTTAAATGGAAGTTCGTATTTTACTATATAATTACCAAGTTTTGATGTATCAACATTATTCTTAACTTTAACATATTTATTTAAGGATATATTTAAAAAGTTAGCAATAAAACCCGAATCTTTATAAGAATCATTATATTCTACTGATACTTTTTTGTTTCCTTTAAGCATAAATGTACATGTATATAAAGATGTTAATAAAATTAATAGAATAAACATTCCATTAAATGTTATAAAAAATACTTTATTTTTCATACCCAAACCCTCATTTCAGTTGCATATTATAGCATATTTTAACAAATTAATCAAATATAAAAAAAATTATAGCTTTTTGTCTATAATTTCTTGTATTTCATCTAATGAAATATTTGTATAATCAGATATCAAATCGTACGATATATTTTTATTAGCCATATTTATAATAACTTCATCTTTTTCTTCTTTTATTCCTTGTTTTCGTCCTTCTTTTATTCCTTCTTTTATCCCCTGTTTTCGTCCTTCTTTTATTCCCTCTTTTATTCCCTCTTTAATTCCTCTTTCTAATCCCTTTATTCTTGCTTTTCTTGTTTCATCTCTTATTATCGCTTCATTTAATTTCTTGGTATGCTCTAAAAAATCTCCATATCTTGCTTGGACTTTTTCAAGTTCATTCATTCTTTTTGATACCTCCTTCATTACTTTTTTCACTTTTTCATTGGTTTTAAGTAATCCTATACATTTCTCAAATTCTTTTTCTTTATCTGTATATATCGCAGCACTTAAAATTACTAAATTTCTTTCTTTTTTCTCTTTTAGTGCTTTATATGTCTTATTGTACCACATCTCATAACACTTGACAATATTTATATTTAATATTTTCTGTTTATCAGTTAGGATATTACCTTCCTTATTCATCCAATAATAATAATCTAATACTTTCTTATTCTTTCTATCTACATAAAATGTATTAATATTTATTAACAACGTTGGTACTATTTCATCATAATTTTGTTCTTCTGTTAATCCCTTACTTGCTACTTCAGATAAATAATTTAAATTCCTATTTATCACCGTTTCATAAAACCTATCTCTAAAATTTACTTCCAATATTATCTTTTCTTCAAATACACCTTTATATGTTACTACTACATCTCTCTCCATCTTCTTTTCTCCAATTGTTTCATTTGGAATACTTAATGGATTTAAATATATCTTTCCTTCTAAATCTTCATATTTAACATCTAAAATATCTGATAACAAGCAGGTTAAGGGTTCCATTTTTTCTGGATTTGCAAACATTATTTTAAACGCTTCATCATAACATAATCTTATTTTTTCTCCTTCTTTTAATTGCTTTTTTCTAGTTAGCATATTTGCTGTCATTATAACTCCCTTCTGTAGAAATTACTAACTATCTTCCTACATTTATAATATAGTTAGATTATGTTAATTTTAAAAAAAATAAAAAAATAAAATCAATCTCTTTATTTTCAAGATTTTCATTTATTTTTTTATTGAGTTTTACTCAATTTTCTAACTTATAAGCTTCCTTTACGTAATCTATTCCTTTTCCAAAAATAAATATTTTATCTATATCTTTAATATCAATTAAATCTACTTCAAAATGATTATCAGGATTATTACGTTCTTTCTCTTCTCCGCCAAGAATTGGTGTTCCGCCTTGATAGTTAACTTTATAATAATGTACTATTCCCTTTTCATATTCCTCAACACCTAAATATTTATTTATGGTAACGTCAAGTCCTACTTCTTCTTTTACTTCTCTTAAACATGCTTCTTCTAAAGTTTCTCCTTTTTCTACTCCTCCTCCTGGGATAGCATGATAATGAAGATATTTTTCTCCTTCTTTACGATCTCTTTTTAATAGAACAACTTTATCTTCAATAAAAATTATTCCTCTAGATACTACTCTTTTCATTAATATTGAAGACCCCATATAACATGATGTTTAGCTTTTTTTCCACAACATACACATTTACCATCTATTAGCTTTTCATCACTAATACATCTTGATTTACATCCTTTAATTTCTTTAATTTTAAGTTCACAATCAGGGTCTCCACACCAATCAGCATGGATAAATCCAGGCCTACTATTAAGAATATTTTTCATATCATCTAAATTATGAGCTTCAAAAGTTAATTCATTTCTTCTTTTTAAAGCTCTTTCATACATATCTTTTTGAATTTTATCAAGAATATTTTTAACATAACTAACTATTTCTATATCAATATTCTCTGTTATTTTTTCACTAGTATCTCGTCTTGTAAAGGTAATAATACCTTTCTCTAAATCACGCGATCCTATTTCTATACGAAGTGGTATTCCATTAACTTCTGCTTCAGCAAATTTAAATCCAGGAGTTTTATCACTTAAATCAATATAACTTACAATATCATTACTATTTAATTCAGAATTAATTTTATTAGCAAGTTCTAATACTTTATCATCATTTCCAATTGGAATAATAACAACTTGACGTGGTGCAATACGCGGTGGTAAAACAAGTCCTTTATCATCACTATGAACCATAATTAATCCACCAATCATTCTTGTTGCAGTTCCCCATGAAGTTTGATAGACATATTCTTCTTTATTTTCTTTATTTTGAAATTTAATATCATAAGCTTTAGAAAACTTTTGTCCAAAATAATGACTAGTTCCCGCTTGAAGAGATACTCCATTATACATTAAAGCTTCATTAGTTAGAGTAAATTCTGCACCAGCAAATTTTTCTTTTTCTGTTTTTCTTCCAGTAATACTAGGAATTGCAAGAATTTCATGATGAAACCAACGATATACTTCCATCATTTTATTAGTTTCTTCTAAAGCTTCTTTTTCACTGGCATGAATAGTATGTCCTTCTTGCCATAAAAATTCACGACTACGAAGAAAAGGTCTAGTTTCTTTTTCCCAACGAAGAACATTACACCATTGATTATATAACATTGGTAAATCTTTATAAGACTTTACATGATCTTTAAAATAATCACAGAACATTGTCTCTGAAGTAGGACGAATACAATGTCTTTCATCTAATTCTTTTGATCCTCCCATTGTAACCCAAGCTACTTCAGGAGCAAAACCTTCTACAAGTTCTTTTTCTTTATTTAATAAATTCTCTGGTATTAACATTGGCATTTGTACATTTACATGACCAAGTTCTTTGAATTTCTTATCAAGAATACTTTGCATTTTCTCCCAAATTGCATATCCATTTGGTTCTATAGCAATACATCCTTTAACTCCAGTATAACTTGCAAGATGAGCTGCCATAACAATATCAGTATACCATTTTGCAAAATCTGAATCTCGACTAGTAATTTTTAAATTTCCCATATTTCCTCCTTAATATAAAAAGAATGATACAAAGACGTCCTTAGACTGTACCATTCTTATTTTAACTTTTTTAGATAACGGTCTCCCGTAATATATTTCTATATTCTCTTCAAAGATAGGAGTTATAAACTATTAACACTTGTTCACACTATACCAAGCTCACTTTGAAAAATCATTTATAACATTTCTCATCACAAGATTTATACATGTATAATATCAAATTTTAAGATAGAAATCAACTATTTTATACAAAAAGTTGCATATAATGGAACTGATTTAATATTATTTTCATATCCAAAATTTTTAAGAGATATTCTAATACCATATTTAGAATTATATTTTTCCATAAAAACTTTTAAACTTTTTGATTGATTAAATCTATTTATTTTTACTCCAAGCAATGAACCAGCACATATTATTTTATATGGTTTATCTGATTCACAATAGTATTTAAAACTACTTATTAATTCTTCACTTTCTTGTATCTCATCAAAAAAGATAATTGTATTATTTAAATCTATTTTTCTTTTTAAATATAATTCAACTTTATAAAACTTTTCTTCAGAACTAATATTTTATTTATATATATCAACAATTACTTTATCTTCTAACAAATTAAAGTATACATAATTATCAAATTCATTCTCACAAAATTCTTTTATAATATAAGTTTTACCAATCTGTCTTGCTCCAATAACCATTAATGGAATATCAATATTTTTATTTTTCCAATCAAGTAAACTATTATATATTTTTCTTTTCAATTTTAATCACCAAAATAATAGTATTATATAAAATTATATCAGTTAACACTTTTTGATATCACTTTTTTTGCATAACAGCATTTTTTGATATCACTTTAATAATATTTACACTATATCTAAAAAAGAATGGTTAAAAAAGTCACAAGGACTAACCATTCTTATTTTAACTTTTTTTGATAACGGATAATCCGTAATATATTTCTATATTCTCTTCAAAGACAGGAGTTATAAACTACCTTCACTTGTTCACACTATACCAATCTCACTTAGAAAAAACACTTATAACATTTCTTATCAAAAGATTTATACATGTATAATACCAAATTATAATATAGAAATCAAGTACTAAGTTTTAACCAACTTCGGGACTAACACTATATCCACTATTTGAAAATTCATATCTACATACAAGTGGAGTTGATGTATTAATTACAACATACTTATCAAATACACCACATACTGAACTTTCAACACTACTAGGTACATCTACACTTAATACATTATTAAAATTAAATGCTTTTTTACCTATATATTTTATAGTAGATGGAATACTAACACTTCTTAATAAACTACCAGAAAATGCATAACTATTTATTGCTGTTATCGGTATATCAGTTGTTTCAGCACTTATTATATTATGTTCTTGAAAATATTCTAATTCGGATGGTATAAACACATTATCATCTAAAAATTCTTGAAAAGTTGTTCCATAATTTGTTCCTGTTCCGCGGCAAAATGCATCTGCCGTTTCTCCTGTATTCCAACCCCAACGAAGATCATTATTTAAATAATCAACACAGGCTTGTAATTCTTCATTTGTCATATTTGTATTTAAAGTATAATTAGTTCCTGGATAATTACTAGGTATTACTATATCGCTTCCACATGAAGAATCATAATAAGTAATTGCATTATAAGTATTTGGTAATATAATATTTTCATTTGTTAAATTATTAAGATCTTCTGTTTGAAAATACGCATCTTCTATCCATCCTTCAAAATTATTACCAGATATTTTACCAGTTCCTTCACAAAACTCTCTTGCTACTTGTTGCTTATTAACTGAATTACTTATTATATTATTTTCTTCAAAAAAGTTTAAATCACTAGATGTAAAACTTGTATAATCTATATATAAAGCAATTCTTTTTAAATCATTTTTTATTGAATTAATAGAATATTTTTTATTTTTATTCTTATCTAATGAATAACTTGATATTACCGGATTATTTGAACCACCTTGATTATTATTATATGAATAGTTATCTAACATCTCTAGGAAAGTATAAGTACCATAATCTGTTTTTAACTTTCCTGTTCCAGAACAAAAACTCTTGTATTCATCTTTTGTTGACTTAGTAACACTTGATATTATATTATGTTCTTCAAAAAAATCTAATTGATCGTAATCCCACCAATCATCATAATCTAAAGTTTCTTGAAAAGTATATCCCCACTTGGTTCCCGTTCCATTACAAAATGCTTCTGCTGTTTCGCCTGTAGCCCAACTCGATCCTAAATCATCATTCAAGTAACTTGCACAAACTTGTATTTCTTCACTTGTCATATTTGAATTTAACTCATATTCTAGAAAACCATTATCTTCTCCATCATTCCATGTATCAAGTAAATAACTAGCACAAGTATTAATTTGATTTTCAGTTAAATTAGAATTTAAAGTATATTCATCAGGTACTAAATTATTATTTACCATATAATTTGTACAAGTATTAAGTTCATCACTTGTCATATTTTTATTTCTTTGATTTACATAAATTGTCTCAAATGTAAAACAACTTGGATCGGTTTCTATTGATTCACCTGGAACATCATTATATTCAACATTCTTTTCTGCAAAATCACCACTTACTTTTACTTTAACACTTGCATATACCTCGTTATTCCATGTATCAAAATCATAATCATTATTCTCACTAGCACTTCCAACCTTTATTTCATGTATAAATGACATATAAAGTCTATATACACGATGTACTTCACCATCATTTGCTGATATAGTATCTACCCATACTCTTTTATTTGTTAAATCGTCATATGTTCTTTCTTGAAATAAAATACTTACATTATTATTTTCTATTTCTACTAAACTAAATTTTAAAAATTCATCTTTTGCTCTCTCAGTTCTTGTTGGATGATTATCTCCATGTAATAAATCTATTTCATACCATATATCTTTTTGTTTATATGTATTCTTTCCATCTATTATAAATTCATAATAAGGAAGTCCTGATAAAGAATTAAGTAATGATAATGTATTATTATATATTATTCCATTTTCTTCAAAGAATTTTTTATCAGCATTTGTCAATACTCCATTTAAATAATCACTTATGATTAAATTATAATAATCACTTGAATTATATGTTGCAAGTTTCTTTACTGTATAGTTATGTAGAGAAGGAGTATTTTTTGCAGGTCCTCCTCCACCTGAACCACTTCCAGATCCATAGTTATTACTACAGTATTCATAATATGTTGGAGATCCACCTGTTACTGTTACATTATCTATAAACTTTGGAGTAATAGTAAGATTTTTATTACTTGATGGTTCAAATCCATCAAAACCAGACGAACCATTATTTTCATATGTCATTCCATTCCAAGTATCACCATAAGTTTCATGTAAATAATTAACACATTTTTCTACATTATCATCTTCTGTATTTAAGTCATATAAAGAATTTAAATGAACATAATCAGAAAAATTATATTCTAAATCAGAATTTATATTTACACTGGATTCTTTATAATGCATCCATATATCACCTGTTATTAATTCATTATTATAACCACTATATTTAGAATATACAAAGTATGCATAACTAGTTCCTATAATTCCTATTAATAATACTATTGTAATTATTATTTTTATTATATTTTTCTTATTCATACATACTCCTTTCTAACCTACTATATATGGATCAAGTTCTGTTCCAGATCCACTTAATATTTTAACAGTAGATTTTAGATAAATAGAAGGCCGAGCACCAGACGCGCCAATTGGATCTTTGCTGTTGCCGTAACCGTTGTCGTCGACACACCACACGCTCGACGCACTATATCTATTTATTAACCACATATCAATTGAGTTTGAATATCCCTTTCCCTGCTGAGTTGCAAACATTTCTCCATATCTAAGTAGTCCTATATTAAATGTTCCAGTTTGAGATGTTTTATCACATACTTTGGTATTTCCACTTGTAGTATTTGCACATACACTTAATTTGTAATTATAACCGCTTGTTCCCAAATAATATGTTGCACTATCAAATAATTCTCCATAAGTTGAAACTAGTTCCGAATAATATGTACTATTTAGATATGTATACCAAGTGTTACTATATGTTGTTGTTCCGTTGCCCCACAAGGTATCAGTATCAATATAATTGCTAGACGGAGAGTATGTTGAAAATGTTTTAGTTGCACCACTCGCAGCATAATCCATTGCTACAATTTTTGTTTTATTATTTTCTATATCAACAATTCTAAATAATTGTTCAGAACCATTATTAGATAATTTTACATATTCTCCACTATGTCTTGTATTTAATAAATCATTCGTGTCAGCTTCGTCATAATCATATGCCAAACGATAAGGATTATCTTTAGTACCGCTTCCTGATAAGGAAATTCCGGATTTTAGATATACGGAAGGACGGGCACCACCCGCGTCAGTCGGACTACCGTAGTAGCCGCTACCGCCGCTGTAGACGTACCGCACGCTCGACGAATTATATGGATTTAATAACCACCAACGGTAGCCTATATTTAAATATCCATTTCCATCTGTTGTATTCTGATAACTTTTATAATACTCATAACTGTTTAATAATCCTACAGGTGATGTTGTTGTCAATATCATTGTTGCATCAGTCTCAAGTGGTTTAGTTTCTATATTTGTATCAGCTGGCATCGTTGCATTCCAAGACTTGGTTGTATCAATTACATCTGTTCCATTATTATATAAAGTATCTAAAAAATCTTCATTTAACCACTGGAACATATATGATTTAGCTTCTGTTGATTTATCATAATAAGTTATATTACCTTCTTCGTTAAAAGCAATTGATGTTATCATATTATCTGTTACCATTTTCATAGCACCATCTGGATAAATTGCTGTTATTCTCCACATTTTACCACTCCACCAAACATAATTGAAATCTATACATTTTTTTGTTCCTGAAATATATGTTATTCCATCTTCTTGGACATATGTTTTACAAGTAGTTGTTTCTTGTTTATACTTAATTTTATACACTAAAGATGCTTCATCTTCGACAAAGCCTTTTATTTTATATGAATTTTCTTTTGTTCCATTACCAGTTAAAGTGATATCAGATTTTAGATAGATGGAAGGGCGAACGGAAGGCGTGAGACCCGACGGAATGATGCTGACCAGGCTGCCGTCACTACTCACAAATCTCGCGAACGAAGAACTATCAGGATTTAATAACCACCAATTCTTAGAACTTAATCGCAAATATCCATTACCATAAGCTGAAGAATTACTATATGTTCCCAAATTCTTATAACTTAGAAAATATTCATAAGAATTTATTAATCCAACTTTAGCTATATTACTTGAAATCATTGTTGTTTCAGAAGGTTTCGTACTACCTGAAGTCATAGTAGCATTCCATGATTTAGTTGTATCTATGACATTCTCTGGAGTTATTAAAGTATTATAAAAATCATTATTTAAATATTTATAAATATCTGAATTATTGTTTTCATCTGTATAGAAGTTAACACTACCACTTGAATCAAAACTCATATTAGTTACAGTATTCTCTGTTACTAATTTCATTGCACCATCTGGATAAATTGCTGTTATTCTCCAAAGTCTTCCTGAATACCATAGATAATTGAAATCTATACATTCACTTGACCCTGAAATGTAGGTTATTCCATCTTCTTCTATGTAAGTTTTACAATTTGATCCATCTTGTTCTCTTTGCTTAGCTGCTCTAACTATTTTATCACTAGTAGTATAAAGTCTTTTATCTTGAAAGTCACCTGTAACCGTTACTTTAATACTGGCATATACTTGATTGTTCCATACATCTTGATTATAGTCTACATTATCTCCTACTCCGATTACAACATCATTTGATATCCACATATATAATCTATAAGTATGAGTTACATCTGTGTTAGTTTCAGCATCAATTGTATCTTTCCAAATTCTTGTTGATGTTAATTCAGGATAACTTTTAGCATCTACTACTGTTTCAAATTCTCCGTTTCCTACTTTTTTCATTAAAGTAAATTTTAAAAAGATATCATCAATTCTTTCTGATCTTGACCCGTGATCATCTCCATGATTTAAGACTATATCATATATTATATCTTTACTTTTACTTGTATTTTTTCCATCAATAGTAAATTCAAAATACTTAGTAGGATCATATGTAGTTGATGGTATAGCATTTTCTAAAGTTAAAGTATTTAACTCTTTATAATGCATATAAATATCTCCTACTACTAATTGATTATTTATATCACCTGCTTTAAAATAATCTCCTACTACTACAGCAAAAGAAACTCCAAATAATATCAATACTAATGCAAATACAATTACTAACATTAAATTTTTTCTTTTCATAGGTATTCTCCCTTTTATTTATAAAAAACATGGTTAAGAAATATAGTAATTACTATATTAATTAATCATGTTTATATTTTATTTTTTAGAATACTATAACTCTTAAAATTTATAATAATTTGATTATTTTTTCTTAACACAAGAGTCACCTTCTATCCTTATTTTCTATATAAATAATATATCAAATTAAAGATAAAAAGTCTATACTTTTTATTTAAATAATCCTTTAAATATTTTATTTAATCCTTTATTTAAAACTTTATCCACACTTTTGTTAACAACTTTTTTACCAAGTTTATAACCAATAGAACTCTTCATTTCTTTTTCTTCTTCTCTTTTCTTTTTAGCAGCTTCTCTCTCTTCTTCTTTCTTTCTCTTTTCTTCTTCTTTTTTTATTTTTTCGGCTTCCTTTTCTTCTTCAATTCTTTTTCTTTCTTCTTTTTCTACTTCTTGAATTTTATAAAGTACTTTATGAGCTGCATCATCTTTTTCAATAACTTCTTCATATTTACCAACAAATTCAGAATTATTAATAATTCTATTTCTTTCCATATCATCAAGTACTCCCATCTTACTTTGAGGTGGTAATATATATACTTTTTCTACAATTTCAGGTTCTCCTTTTTCATTTAAGAAAGAAATTAGGGCTTCTCCTGTTCCAAGATTTAATATAGCCTCATCTGTTTTAAATTTAGGATTAGTTCTAAAAGCATCTGCTGCAACTTTAACAGCTTTTTGTTCACTTGGTGTGTATGCACGAAGTGCATGTTGAATACGATTACTTAGTTGTGATAATACTTCATTTGGTATATCACTAGGACTTTGACTAATAAAGTATAATCCAATTCCTTTAGATCTAATTAATTTAACAACTTGAATGATTTGTTTTAATCTATATTCAGGCATATTATTAAATAACAAATGAGCTTCATCAAAGAAGAAGACAATCTTAGGTTTATCTAAATCTCCAACTTCTGGCATATCTTTATATAGTTTAGTTAGCAAATATAAAAGGAATGATACATATAAATCTGGAGAATTAAATAGTTCGACAGCATGCAATATATTTATATACCCACGATCTTCTGTATTCTTTTTTAAGAAATCATGAATATCAAATGATGGAAGACCAAAAAATTTATCTGCGCCTTGATCTTCAAGAGTAAGTAAACTTCTTTGAATAACTCCAATACTTTGACTTGTAATATTTCCGTATTCTAAAGTAAATTCTGCTCGATGTTCTCCAACATAAGCAAGTAATGCTCTTAAGTCTTTAATATCATAAATCATCATTTCTTTATCATGAGCAATACGATAAACAATGTTTAATACACCTTCTTGTGTTTCTGATAAGCCAAGAATAATTGACATTATAGATGCACCAATATCATAAATAGATACCCTAATTCCATGACCATATCTTTGGTATAAATCCCAAAAACATACTGGATAACTCTTATAATCAAATTCTTCTAATTTTAAATCTTTAATTCTATTTAATACACTTTCATTTTCTTCTCCAATATGAGCACAACCAGATAAATCTCCTTTAACATCTGCAACAAATACTGGAACTCCTAAATCACTAAATGATTCAGCAAGTACTTTTACAGTAGTAGTTTTACCAGTTCCACTAGCTCCTGTAATAATACCGTGACGATTTGCCATCTTAGGTATTATGCAAGCTTCACTATCTTTATTCTTTCCAATCAATAAATTTCCTTTAAAATACATAATAACACTCCTAACTAAGTTAATAATATCATACTTTAAAAAAAAATAAAATAAAAAATGATTAATTATCATTTTTTATTATTATTTAGCTATAAAATGTAGACTATGATTAATTGTTATTTTGCTTCCAGGTTTATAGCATTTATCATCATAAGTATTATAATAACATTTTACATTCTTACTCTTCGGTAATGTATAAATACTTCCTTGTTCCTTTAAATATTTATTCATATCTGTTAAATCATCTAAAGAAGTTGTTACAAACCAAGCATTTTTATTATTTATTTTATATGGTTCTTTTATTTCATCCATAGCAAAAGTTCTTAAAAAATCTTCATCAAAATTATCTCCTATCATTGTATAAGCATTTTCTAAATAAGAACCCTTATAAATATGATATGGAACAGTATTTTTAAAATAACTATATGGAAGTTTAGGGCCAATTTTTATTAAATAATATGGAATTCCATATTTAGCTTTATTTCCATAAAAAGTATAAGAATTAGTTGCATTTGCAAAAGTCTCTTGAGTTAAGAAATCATTAGCAATAAAATTATAATAACCTACACTAATTAAATTATAAACTCTTGTTTCTTCATAAATAGTTTCTATTTTTTTTACTTGTACTTTTTCTAATTTGTTATTTTTTAATTTGTAAACATAACTACCAACTTTAAATTCTGAGCTAGCCATATTAACATATTTGTTTAAAGTAACACTAAATATAGAATGTCCCATTGTTGCAACGTCAATATAACTATTATCACTAAATGTTACTTTAATATAACTAGGAACTCTATGAGGAATCTCTACCCAAATTGGATAAGCATAGCTTATCTCTCCTTTTTTATGATCATATATCATTAGTAAATCTGAATAATCTATATCCTCTATATTTTTATAAGTTCCATTTGCAAGTAAAACTTTTGTCCCTTCGACTAAACAACCGCTTGCATCAACTGTAATTGATACATCAGCATTAATAACATTAGCATTTATTATAACCTGACCTGTTTTATTATTATTAGTTCTATTCCATGAATACTGATTTGTTGTTAAATCGTTACCATTCATAGTAACAGTTATAGTATCATTAAACGTATTATTTGTTCCTGAAACATTAAAAGTAGGTCCTGTATATCTTTGATTTAGATAAGCTGTTCCTTGATTTGGACATGATATGTTATCATTTTGACAAGTATAAGTAACTCTAAATTGCCATCTATATGTACCTAAAGAACTTTTATAAGCATAGTCATTAGTTGCGGTTGCAACGTAACTTTCTCCTGAATTGTGATTAGATGAGTTATCAACTCCATAAACAACAAAATAATAAGATACTTCATTATATCCATCACCTAAACCATTAACTGTGTAATATTCATTATCACTATTAGTATCAACAGTTTTAACAAGTCCATCATTGGCATTATAAACACTAATCATATATTTTAAAACATTGGAATCATCTTCACCATGCCAAGTTAAATCAACACATCCATCATCATTATTAATTGTTGCTAAAACATTCGTAATTATTGGAGGTGTTGTATCATAAACATAAAGAGTTTTATCAACTAAAAGTGATATTCTGCCAGCATTTATTTGTTCATTATCACTATTAATATAGACGGTTACTCTTTCAGTATCAACTGTGTAATCGTTACCTACCTTTTCTTTTATATAAAACTTGTAACTACCTGATGATTCATTAGCATTTATTGTTAAATTACCCAAAGCATTTCCATTAGAATCAGTTACTAAATATTTATCACTACTTAAACTAATAGTAAATTGTTTACTATAATTATAAGTACTAACCATTGCTAAATCAAATTCTGCAATGTCTAAATTTCCTCTTAAATCTCCTGTTGGATTACTTCCTACAACACTTGCTAAAAGATGAGCTTCTTCTTCTTCCGTAGTTTGAGGAATAAATTCTCCATTTACAACATAAGTATCTCCAGTTCTATCTGGATTAGTAAATAAAAAGTTTACGGTAAATGTAACTTCTTCTCCTGATCTAATAGTATCTCCAGATGATAAACCAACAATCTCATAATTAAGCAAAGAATTATCAACTAAAGTCGCTGTATTTGGATCGGTTCCTCTAACAATATAATAATCATAATTAGATTCTGTATAAGTATAATCACTAAAACTTTCATTAACTAGAGTAACATCAAAAGAGGCTGCATAAGAAGCTAATGAATTATTAGTTTGTGTAATAAAACTTAAATTAAAATCAATTGAAACATCATCTGATTCAATTGTAGGATTAGCAGTAGAATTATCAAGTACTACTGATTCAACTGACTTAATATATACTTTTCCTTCTGCTTTAACAATTACTGTACCACTAAAATCTAATAATGTAGAAAAACTTGCATAACCTAAAGTCATAAAGAAAAGAGTTACAAAGAATACAATTATTAAAACACCATGTAAAGTAATTTTCTTTTTTTCTCTTTTACTACTTTTCGTCAAAGAAACTTTCTTCATAATCTTCATAATCCTCTTCTAATATAGTATAAACCCAAGCCATTTTTTCAAAAATAATGATAAATTCTGTTTTTCCTTTTTTTTCTAAATAATGAATTGGTGTTCTAACATCATTATAAACAACTAATAAATCATCAAAAGATGAAACTTTAATTTTATTTATATTTTTTAAATTTAAATTGCTAGTATTAACCATAATACTACTATAATCATTAATTATTTTTTGAACATTATCATTATAACTACTTAATTTTCTATTTCTAGCTATATGATAAAAATATCTAAATAATAAATAGATTACTAATAAAATATCAATTAAAAATAATACTTTAAAAATAATATACTTAGAATCATCATCATGAATAGTTTTAGTTATTTCTTTTTCTTTATTATTAGAATTAGTATTAATTTCCGCTTCTACTGCTATTTTAGATAATGGAATCTTTAAACTTATTTCATTAGATACAGGTAAAGTATCACTTGGAGTTATTTGAGGTTCACCATCTACAACTAAAGCTATTTTTAAAAAGCCATCACTACTTATTTTATAAGTTTCTACAAAAGATGTTAATAATTCATTATATTCTTGATAATCAACATTTATATTTTCAACAATAGATATTTCTTTTTTATTATCAATAATATATTCTTTAGGTTCCGTAAGCATAAACTTCTTTTCCCAATAAGAACCTATTTGATTATTATTCTTTTCAGCACTAATTACTGCTATAATATTATATTTTAATTTCCCATTAACATTTTCATTAAATCTAATATTATAATCAAATTTAAGAGCTAAATAATCTATTAAACTTGTTATATAAGTTTTATCTTTTCCTAAATATTTAGATTCAAAAAAAGCATTTTCTTTTAAATAAACTTTATAATCTATAACATTATCTTCATAATAAGAGTATTTAATACATTTAAAATCATTAAAACCAAACATATAAAATGTTATTCCTAAAAGAATAAGACCAATTATAAAAAACCAATAATAATTATAACTCTTTTTCTTTATTAACATATTATTTACTCCTTTCTGAAAAATTCATTTAACCATACTGTAGGATATCCAATATATTTAACAATATTTATTCCCCTACCGATTACATTCTCCTTTTCTATATAACCATCATCTGGTGCATTATTTGCATCTCCCTTAGTATAAAAATATAAATTATTTTTATACTCTGTTTTCTTTATAACTCGATGAGCAACTATTTTTTTTCCATCTTTATATACTAATATATCTCCAACTTCAATATTATCAGGACTATCTTTATATAAAAGTAAAGCATCTCCTTTAGTATATGTAGGTTCCATGGAACCAGAAGCTATAGCAATTAATTGATAACTAAATAATCCTGATACTAGAGCTGTAATAACTATTGTAAAAACCATTATTGGAATAGTCATAATTCCAATTCTATAGACTTTATCTCTACCAGTATTTCTTGTTAATCTATCTACTTTAACAATATATTTACGAAAAGATATATAAGAAATAAATGGTATTATAATATTAAATACCGAATATAAATAATCAGTTAAATTAGGAAATATTGGTATTATATAAATATATAGTTTTATAACTGATTTATATATAATTGTTGGAAGAAGTCCAAAATTATATGTTGAATAACTACATAATAATTCATTTGCAATTACTGGAAACACAATAGTTGTTATATAAACAAATAAAAGCAAATGATTATTTAAATAATTTAATTTAAATTCTAAAGAAATATTTAATATTATTAGTAATATTGTTATAATAATAATATTTTTTTTAGATTTATAAATACTTTTAAATAAAACATATCTAATTAATTCAGTAAGTAATAATATTAAGAAGTTTGGAATAACTCCATTTAACATTTCATTAAAACTAATTGAAAATGATGTTTTAGAAAATCCTACAAAAAGTCCTAATAAAAAGTAAATAAATAAAAATCCAATAAATATTGCTAACTCAATCTTAATAGCTCTTTCTCGATCAAAATTATTATCTTTTTTATAACTTAATAAATATACTGATAAAATAAATATTATTATTAAAAATAATATAACAATTATATTTTTTAATCTTGCATCTAACCCAGTTATAAAGAAAATAAAACATATATTAAAAATTAATAAACATATTTCAATAAACGAAACCTTTTTTTGTATGTTTTTCATATAATCACCATTTAGGTTACCTACCTACTAAATAGTAGGTAGGTATTTTATTTTAATCTGCATCATCATATTGGAATGATCCATTAATTGTAATTGTATCATCTGAAGCTGGTAAATTAGCTTGAGCAACATCTGGTTTATATTCAAGTAATAATGTTATTGTTTTAGTTCCATTTGCTGCTAAAGATAAATTAGATAAACCTGATTGTGAACCTGTATAATCTGTTCCATCGTAAGTAATTTTATATGTTAGATAATTTTGTTGAGCAGATGTTAATGTGTTCATAGTAATAGCATTTAAATAAGCCGTAATTGATCCATCATTTACAACATTCCAAGTTGCAACAAATTTATCTCCAGGCTTTTCAAGTGTTACGGTAAATGAATAATCTGTTGCAGTTAAATTAGAAGAATCTGGTGTAACATTTGAACCAGTTGTTGACAATGAATTTGTAACATAATGAACATTCCATGGTGATCCTTTAACTGTTGCCGTTGTACCAGTACCACTTGTACCACCACCTAAATTAAGTGTTGTTGTATAAGCGGCAAAACCTACTGCCATAACTAATAAAGCAATAACTAAAACTACGATTACCTTTCTATCATTTTTCTTACTTTTCATTTTGTACCTCCTATTCTATTATAGAATATCACAATACATGTCAAAAATCAACAAAAAGCAACACAAAACTGCAAAAAAAAAGAGTTAAAAAACTCTTATTTATTTTGCATCATATTAAGTAAATTAATCTTAAACATATCCTTTTCAGGATTTGCTTTACTAATCATGACACCCTTATAAGCAGTAAGTTCTGCTCTATGTCCTTCTTCTAGAATACCTTCTGGAGTTATATTAGTTAAAAGAATAATCCTTTTATCTTCATAAACAGTATAATGTAAACGAATTTCACCATGAACTTTTACGAACATTTCATCGGTTGGTAAAACAAGCTCATAACTTTTAGTATTCTTATCTTTATGAACAAGTTCACCTAAAAACTTACCATTTCTTATTTCTGGATAATATTCAAATGTTAACTTTTTATATGCTAACATATTATACTTTCTAACAGATCTTTCTTTTTTTCTAAAATCATTTTCATTTTGGTATTCAAAGATATAACCTTGTTTCATATCCAAAACCCCCTTAAAACTTTTATATTATGCAAATTATCCCCTATCTATAAAAGTCGCACATAGTATACACTAAAATACTCAAAAAGTCAACTTTTATGCATCATTCTATCATATTTTTGTGTTACAATTACAATTTTCTTAAGATATTCAATATAATTACTTAACTTATTTGTATCTAAATAAGTATTACTTGATAATTCTATTCTTTCTGGAATAGCAAGAATAATTAATAAAAATAAATACTCATCGCTAGTTAATTTATTATTTTTTTGATATTCATTTATTAATTCATTTAAGTCTATATCATAATAATATTTTTTATACAATTGTACTAAATCATTAGTTAATAAATCTATTTTAGATTTATTCCAACTTATTAAATATAAATTATCATTTTCTATTAAATGATTAATATCAATATTATTATGATTTAAAGAATATCTTAATACTTTATTATCTTTTATAGAATTATACCAAATTAATATTTTATCTTTAGTAAAGTTTAATAAATAATAAAATAAATCAATATTAGAAACTAATAAATACTCTAAAGGACTCATAAATACTATACTATCTATATAATTATTTAAATCACTATAATACGCCATTAAACTATCTACATTATTTATTATATCCTCATATATCTTCTTTAATTCATCTAACTCTATTTCTTTACTATAAATAGTTTTCTTATGTAATAAACTAATAACATTGATTAAATCTTTTAATCTTTGTTCTTTCGGAATATTTAAATCTTCTATATATTCTATTAAATCATAATTACTATCTTTATTATTAAAATATTTAGGTATATTATTAAAATCTCTTCCTAATAAATATTCATACGTTAAATAATTATTTTTATTTTTATAAACATATTTATTTTTATTAGAATCAATTATTATCACTTTACCTAAATATTTTAAAGAATCTATCTTAATATTTAAATTATTCATCTACACTTGGAATTATTAATTTAGAACCTACACTAATATTATCTAAATCATTATAATCACTTAATAATTCCTTAGTAATATTAAATTTATCTAAAATTAAATCTAATGTATCTTCTTCTTTAAAAGAATATACTCGATATATAGAATATTCTTTATTATTTTCATTATTATGTATATTTTCTTCTATTATTTCTGGTTCTTCAATAATATCAATATTATTTTCATCATCTAAATCTAATTCTATTTTATCAATTTCATCTTCTTTAATATCTAAATCATCTAACATAACACTTATTTTTATTTTTAATACTTCTTCATTAATTATTTCATAAGTAAACTCATCAATACTTATTTGACAATTACTAGTATCATATTTAGAATCAATTGTTATATCAACAGGAACTTTATAATTAAATTCTGTATTATTATCATTATTAATCATTTTATAAAAACCATTAATAATAAATTCTCCTGATACTAAATTATCATTTAGTTTTAAATTATGATCTAATGAAATAGAGACTATTTCATCTATTTTAGTTTTAAAATTAAATTCCTTTACAAAGGGTACTATTTTTTTCATATATCCTCCATTCATTTAAATATATGAAAAAAATATTAGTTATATAACTTATTTTCTTTTATATAATCTAATACTTTTTTATTTAAATAATTATTATCTTTATTAATATTTTCTTTGGCTAATTTACTAGAACCATCATAAGTTTTAGTAATTAAAATAATATTATTATCTTTATAATACTTATTAAGATATTCTTCTATTTCATTATCTCTTTTTATAATAATTAATTTATAATTATTTAGAATAATATTATTATTTTTAAATGTTTTAAATTTATAAAATAAATCACCTCCCATAACAATATGAGTTATATTATATTTATTATTTATTTTATTTAAAACATCATAATTAAATAATCCATCTTTAGTAAAATCATATATATTTAAGACTTCTTCTTTTTTATTAATAATTAATTTAATCATTTTAATTCTATCTTCAATACTAACTAAATCATTCTTGTTTGAATTAACTGGTATAAAATATAAATAATCTATTATTTTATTATTTAATAAATCTTTAGCAATTAATTCATGAGAAGTAGTAATAGGATTAAATGATCCAACAAATAAACAATTCATAATAATTAAAGATGCTTATTCAGCATCTTTTTTAATTATCTCTTCTTTCTTATATTGACCACAATTTTTACATACTCTATGTGGTTTAATCATTTCACCACAATTTGGGCAAGAAGTAACAGTTTTTGCTGTTAAAGCATTATGAGCTCTTCTCATTCTCTTTCTAGTCTTTGATACTTTTCTAAATGGTACAGCCATGTTCTCACTCCTTTCTTATTCTTTAAAGAAATCTTTAAATGGATTATTTTCGTTTCGGACTTCATCCTCTGAATATACGTCCTCATATGTACTCTTCAATTCCTCTGTATCACTAGTTGTATAACGAATAGGAATTTCCAATACAATATAATGCCATAAAAATTCAATTAAATCAAGTGTTTTTAATGAATTTTCTAAATTTTCTTCAATTTCTATTGAAAATTTATATGGAACTTTCTCTAAAGTTATAGCATCTTCTAAATACATTGTTCCTAGAACATTTAGATTAATTATAATATTTTCTTCATAATCTTTTGAAATATTACCTTTAACATTTACATCATTTAACTCTATAATATCAGTATTTTTTATATAATCATTACTGTATGATATTACTTCATCTATATCTATTTTATCTTCATATATTAACTTATTTAAATCTATTTCCATAATTAACACCCTGATGGTAAATTATATCCATCTGTTTCATACATTTTAGTCCCATTTTGATAACATGATAAATATGCTTTTAACCCATCACTTTCATTTTTTACATAACCATTACAATTTAAACTTGATGTTACTTTTGTTTCAATATCTAAATTCATATCTTTTAAACATATATATGATTTAGTTCTATAATTTGGTATAACTTTAACATAATTTACCATCATATCTTCTATAGTTTTATACTCTTTCTCATTATTATTTTTCATTAAATTCTTTAAATTAGGATAAGTTATTAAGGTAATTAAACCCAAAACTACAATAACTGCAACTAATTCAATTAAAGTAAAACCCTTTTTATTCATTTATCTTACTCCTTTTAGAATATTTACATCCACAATAATCTTGTCTATATAAATTATATTCATGTGATAATACTATACTTCTTTTATATCCTTCTCTTTTCTTAAAATCAGAATACAAATAATTAATATTATACTTTTCTTCTAATTCATGACCTATTTCATTTAAAACTTTACTATTCTTTAAAGGACTTATTGTTAAGGTAGTTGTAAAGTAATCAAAACTATTATCCTTAGCATACTTAGCAGATTTTTCTAGTCTTAATTTATAACACTTTAAACAACGTTTTCCTCCTTCTTTTTCTAGTTCTAATCCTTTAACTTCATCTAAATATTCTTTACTATTATAACCAAGTGATATAACATTAACATTATTTTCAGTTTTAAATTCTTTAACAAATCTTTCAAGTTCAGAAAGTCTTTTATTAAATTCTTCTTCTGTATCAATATTTGGATTATAATATAGAATTGTAATATCAAAATATTTTGATAAATACTCAATAACATAACTAGAACAAGGTGCACAACATGCATGAAGTAAAAGTTTCTTTTTTGAATTTAACTTTTTTAACGTTTCATCTAATATAACTTGATAATTCATTTTATATATCTAAATTATGATAAACATTATTAACATCATCTATTTCTTCTAAAGCATCAATTAAGCCCATTACTTTTTCACATTCTTCATCATTAAGTGAAATAGTATTATTTGGAACATAAGTTACTTCACTTTCAATAAATTCTGTTATACCATTATCTTCAAAAGCTTTTTTTACATCAATAAATTTATCTGGTTCTGTATAAATAATATAACTTTCTTCATTATCAATTACATCATTTGCATCTGCACCTATTGCTATATCCATAACTTCATCTAGAGTTTTATCATGATTTATCTCAATAACACCAAGTCTTTTAAACATATAACTAACAGAACCATCTGTTCCTAAATTACCACCACGTTTGGTTAATGTTGAACGGACAAGCATTGCAGTTCTATTTTTATTATCAGTTAAACAATCAACCATAATCGCAATACCATGAGGAGCATATCCTTCATATCTAATACTTTCAAAATTAACGTCATCAGAAGCTCCAATAGCTTTATCAATTGCCTTTTGAATATTATCTTTTGGCATATTATTACTTCTGGCTTTTTCTATAACCATTCTAAGTCCTGGATTAGAATCTGGATCACCATTTGTTCCTTTAGCAGCAACTTGAATTTCTTTCGCTATCTTTTGAAATATTTTTCCACGTTCAGCATCAATTAATCCCTTTTTACGATGAATTGTTGCCCATTTTGAATGTCCACTCATAATCATTCCTCCTTTAATACGAGTATTTTAGCATATTTTTATAATTTAATCAATTATTTTATTGATATATCAATAAAAGCTATAGTTGGAATATATTTATTTATATAAACTGGTATAAAAGATTTATTATTTATGTTAGAATTATCTACATCATATAATCTTTTACTTCTTTTAACATGTATTTTATTTTTATAAACATAACAAACATTATATACAAAATAATTATCTGGATAAAATAAAGTTGTTAAAAAACCAATCATATAGTTATCAAAAACATCAGTTTTATATTCTATATTTCCAACATATCCATATATTTTTTTACCATAAAATTTTAATGAAAAACCACTATATACATAAAAATATATAAATACTAATATTATAGATAATGGTATAATATATAAAATATTTTTTTGATGAATTATAAAAATTGCTAATCCTAAAACTATAACTATAATTAAAAGATTTACCCAATAAGATAATTTACTCTCTTCATTACCCTTTAAAGAAGTATTCTCTTCTATAAATTTATTTAAGTAACTAGCTAAAAAATCAACATCAACAAAACGATATAAACTATTATAATAAACTGGTAAACTAGTTATACCATACATATCTATTAAAAAAGATGGGTTAAATTCTAATAATTCACTTTTTAAAGAATATTCATGATCATTAATTTTATATGTAACGTTTATTTTATAAAAATTATCATCTATTTTTTCAATATTTTTAATAATTCCATCTACTTTATTATCACCTTTCTTCATATTATTTTTATATAAATTTATTAGAAATTCAAATAATATAACTAATAAAATAATTAAAAAAATAATTGTAAATATAATTAACAATTTAATATCTTTTATAAAATAATATCTTGTAAATGCAACTATAAAGAAAAAAAATAATATAAACTTATATAAACCACTTATTTTCATATACTCACCTAAGATAATTCTACCATAAGAACATAAAAAAAAATAGTCAAAAGACTAATTTTTCAAAAAAAATTTTAATATTAAAGGACTCATAATAATCATTAATAAAAGTGGTATAAAAAATAATACTGATATCATACTTATTTTAATAGGTAATTTAGAAATATATGCTCTATTTTCTAAAACTATTTTTTCTCTTATATAATCTATTTGATTATATAAAGTATCTATTATACTATTACCAAATATACTAGATTCACGAAGATTCAAAATTAAATTATTAACAGTATCACTTGGTATTCTTCCCTTTAATGATTCTAAAGCTTCATCAAAACTTTTACCATATTCTACTTCTCTCATAACCTCTCTAAATTCAAGAGATAATTCAGAATCAATACTTTTACTTGTTACATCTAAAGCACTAGTTAAATTATTTCCTGATTCTATAGATAAAGCTAGTATTTCAAAAAAATATAAAGCATCATGATTTAATTTTCTTTCTCTATCTTTAATCTTATTATCAAAGAATATATTAGGTAAGAAATGATAATATAAATAAGTAATAATTGGTGATAGAATATAACCAAAATTTACATTAAATAAAATTATTATAAAAATTAATATACTTGAAAATACTCTAAAATTCATAAAAGAAATAGCATTATATTTAGAATTAATACCCAATAATTTAATCTTTTTTTCTATTTCATTTAGTGTTTTATCTCGATAAAAATAACTTGCTATTCTATTTATCATAACTTATCACCTATTTTCATTATTCTCTTTACTATAACAATATATGTAACATATAATATAGCACATATCATCATGATAATATATCCCATTATATTATTAAATAATGGACTAAAATAATTGTTATCTAAAATATATATTACCAAAATAAAAGTAATAGGTATAAATAACAATATATAATATAATAGCTTAGAAGAAGCAGTTAAATTATTTAATTCATCATTTAATTTTTTATTATTAAAATAATTTTTTTCAACACTTTCAAATACTTTTACAATATCTCCACCAGTTTCATTTAATATCGTTAAAGATGTCGTTATATATTTAACTTCATCCATATTCACTCTACTTTCAAATCTTTTAAAAACAACATCTAAATTAAGTCCATAAGTTAAATCAACATACATTTTCTTAAATTCTAGACCTAAAGTAGAATCTAATTCTTCACTAACTAACTTTATAGCTTGCATAATACTATGTCCACTTTTAAAAGAATTATTCATTATTGTTATAGCTCGTAATAAATCGTTTTCTTTTTGTCTTGATATAAACTTATTATCAGATATCATAAATATATCTAGAACATAAAAACCTATTAAACCAACAATAATTATTTGTAATATAGTTAAAGTTTTATAAGCAAATAAATCATAGAATAAAACTATTATTATAAATAATAAACTAATAACTAATTTCTTACTAACAAAATCCATCTTATCAATATTTTCTTCATTATCTTTTTTAATATATTTTTGATATTTTGAAGAATAACTATCAAATATTTTAATTTTATATAAAAATTTTGTAATTGATTTAATAAAATTATTTCCAAATATAAATATTTGATCAAATATTTTAATACTTTTCTTCTCTTTATATGTAGTAAAACTACCTAATCTATCCTCTATTTTAACTTTTCTATTAATTAAAGATAAAAAATATATTATTAATGTTATTAAATATAAAATAACTAATTCTGAGATAAAAATTAATACTAAATTATTATTCATTTTTATCACCTAGAAAATCTAGTTTAAATCCTTTACTCTTTATTTTATTTATAGTTTTAATTTTTTTATTAACTATTTTAAATTCTCCATCAACCATTAAATCTTTAGTTAATCCATGTTCTTCAAATCTAAAGATTGGTACAACATTTATTTCATTATCTTTAAAACCATCTATTTCTGATATTTCTACTATTTTTCTTCTACCATCAGAGAGTCTTGCAACATTAACAATGATATCTATAGCATTTTCAATATAGTCTCTTATTGCTGGTACTGGTATTTCAATTCCTCCCATTAATACCATTGTTTCAAGTCTATTTAATGAATCTTTTCCATTATTAGCATGTAATGTTGTTAAACTACCTTCATGTCCAGTATTCATAGCTTGCAACATATCAAAAGCTTCTCCACCACGAACTTCTCCAACTATAATACGATCAGGTCTCATACGTAGAGAGTTTCTAACTAAATCACGAATTGATACTTCACTTTTACTTTCATAATTATCTACCCTTGTTTCAAGAGAAATAACATGATCTTGATGAAGTTTTAATTCTGCTGCATCTTCAATAGTTATAATTCTTTCTCCATCACCAATAAAACTTGATAATATATTTAAAACAGTTGTTTTTCCAGAACCAGTTCCTCCAACAACTAATATATTTAATTTTGACTTAACACAAGCTTCTAAAAATAAAGCCATATCCCTTGTTAAAGTACCATTTCTTAAAATATCTTCTATATCATTTAAATCACTTTTAAACTTTCTAATAGTAAGTACTGGTCCTTTTAAAGATAATGGTGGAATAATTGCATTAATTCTTGAACCATCTTTAAGTCTAGCATCTACCATTGGTTTAGATGAATCTATTGTTCTACCTAAAGGTTGCACAATTTTTTGAATAGTTCTTAAAATATGATCATCATTAATAAAAGAAACACTTTCGTCTTTAACTAATTTACCATCTATTTCAACATATACTTCATTAGGAGCATTAACCATTATTTCCGTAACATTTTTATCCTTTAATAACTCTGTTATAGGTCCTAATCCATTAATTTCATTTTCAATTAAATTAAATATATGACTACGCTTAAAACTAGATAATTCCATTCCATTAACATTTTTATCAATTTCACGATTAATATAATCATTTAAATTCATATCTTTAGGAATATTATCATCTATTATATTTTGAATTATTTTACTTCTAATTAAATCAAGGGTATCTTTATCTTCAAATATTTGATAATCACTAACCACTTCTTTATTAGTCTTTTTATTATCAACTTTAAATACACTCTCAAAACTTTTTTTCATAGGACCTCCTACTAAGTTTTATTCTTCAATTTCTACATCTCTTAATAAATCTATACCAATTCCCTCTAATTTTTTATAATCTCTTTTATATACATTTTCAAGAGTTAATATCTTTCCATCTAATACATATTTATCAATTGTTTTTATATAAAATTCTCTTCCTATTTTATAAGAAATATTATAATTTAAAAATTCTTTCATATCATATAAAGAAAAATATTTTTCTTCTAAACTATTACTTTCATTTAATAATATTCTTAAATCAGGAAATTCTATATCACTAGCAATATTAATAAAATTTCTTGTATTAACTAAGTCTACTGGATCATTAGACATAATATTAAGAACAGTATCAGAATTATCATAAATAACTAAATTTAAGTTAGTTAAAACATGATTAGTATCAATAAGTACTACATCAAAATCATGTTTAATCATATTAATAATTTGTTCTATATATCTTGTTTCTATTTGACTAGCGACTCTAGGATCATTAACACTTGGTAATACTTTAATAAATTCATTATAATCATAAACATAATCTTTAACTTCTTTAAATTTGTTATTTGTTATATCAAGAACTAAATTATGAATAGTTTTAGCATTCTTAATATTTAAACTAACAGCAACACTATTAGAATATAAATCTAAATCTAAAATTAATACTTTCTTTTTTAAATTAGAATAAACACCTGCTAAATTAAGAATAGTTGTTGTTTTACCAACTCCACCTTTTCTAGATGTTATAGTAATTACTTTTCCCATATTAACCTCAACAATCTATTAAATCAAATCTTGTACGATAATCACTTAAGACTTTTTTAGTATCTTTTTCAACAATGATATAATCTTTATATTTTTCTTTTCCATTAACCATTATAACAATTACTTCTGTACCCTTTTTTAATTTAGTATTTACTGGATATCTATAATCAATAAATGTATCATCAATACCATTTATTTCACATACAAAATAATATATATCATGAGTTTTAGAATTTACAATTACACTATCAAAACATTTAATATCTTCACTTAAGTAATTATTTCTTTCAAGTTTAGGTATTAAATAAACTATAACAAATAATAAGAAACCAAGAACAACTAAAAAATAAAAATATTTAAAATTCATTGTTATTATCATACATGTTAATAACGGTAAAATAAGTCCAAATATATAAAATAAAACTAATATAGAGAATTTACTTCTAAGTTGCATATTAAGTAATATTTCTCTTTCCTCTTTAGTAATCTTTCTAGTTCTTTTCATATTATCCCTCTTCTTCTTTTAATTCTTTACTTGTAGTAACACAAGCTGGATTACCAAGAACCCTATTAAGTCCTGGAGTAATCACACTAGTACAACTTTTTAAATAAATAAAATTATCTTTTTTTTCTACTGTTATATTATATTCTTTATCATTAATCTCAGTTGTATTTTTATCTACTGTTGCAAGAACAGTTTCTAAATGATTTTTCATAATCATTATTTTTCCTACATCAATAACTGCAAATAATATAAAAATAAGTATTGGTAAAACAAGTACAAATTCAACAAGTGCCTGACCTTTCTTATTCATATCACACTCACCCTATTTTCATATTTAATTATAATTGATTTTTAACTTTTTGTAAACCACATTCATATAAAAAAATTAAAAACATATATTTAATTGGTGATATTATGCTAACAGATAATGAATTCTTTTTTCAATCTATTGTTTCAAATCTCTATTATTTATGGACTTTAAGAGGATATGTTGCAAGAATAGAAATATCTCTTCCTTCTAAATATGATTCCTATATTAAAAAGAGTCAAGAAATTGCAAAAAAAGCTGAAATTCTTGATAAAAAAGTTGCAGAATATGCATACTTAGGTCTTGATAAAAAAATAATTGATAGTGAAATAATAATTACTCCCTATACTATTGATTTAGAGTTATTAACTAATAAATTATTTGATATAAACATAGATACAACAATTACTGATAAAATAAATCAAGTTCAAGTAGGTAATATTAATCCAACAAAAGAACAAGTTCAAGATATGGAATTAATTAACAATGAAGCAAAAAAAATAGCAAATGAATTTATAGAATTTGCAACTGATTTATATAATAAAGTTAATAATCAAGAAGTATTTACTTTCTTTTATAATACTATTAATTTATATCTTATTGAAATTGCTAAAACTTATCAAGAAAGTTTAGAAAGACTAAAAGAAAAAGCTACTATTAATCCAAGTTATGTAATTGATTATCAATATGAAAGTACTTTAAGAATGCAAGCTATTGCAACATTTATAAGAGGAGAAATAGATCCAATCTATAAAGATATTTTTGATAAAGCTAATAATTTTGTTATAGAATATAGGAATATAATATCAGAATATGAAAATATGACTATGACACCTAATAATCAAAAAAATATGACTATAAATAGTTTAGAACTAGTTAAAAGATTAAAATTATTTGTTGAAGAATGTATTAAAAAATTATTAAAAAAAGAGATATATTTTATATCTCCTCCTACTACTAAAGATAATATGTTAACTGCAATTAATTTCTTTATATTTAATTTAGAAGAATTAATTAAATATAATAATTAATCATCAAATTCATCTATCTTAGCTTCAGCAATCTTAGTTATAGAAAAACTCATATATTTACTTTTAGTAATTATTTCTTCTATATCACTAATTCTTTTAATATCATTTTTCTTTATAATAAATACATAATTTAATTTACTTTCTATAAGTTCATTATTAATACTAACTGAATTAATTTCAATAGATTGTTTTTTGAAGTATTCATCTACTTCTTTTTTTATTTTATCAAGTATTTTAGAATTACCAAATACAACTAAATTATATTCACATAAAAGATTTCTATTTCCACTTAAATTATTAACTAAAACGTTAATATAACGTAAGAATATATTTGCAAATAGGATTAATATTGTTCCAATAACTGCTTCATAAATAGCTCCTCCTGCACAAAGTATTCCAATTGCAGCATCACACCATAATGTAGCAGCTGTTGTTAATCCACGAATTTTCTTACCATCTTTAAGTATTGCACCAGCACCAAGAAATCCCATACCTGCAACTACTTGACTAGCAATACGAGAAATATCACTAGCACCAACAGAAAATGAAAATGTTACAAACAAGAAACTTCCAATTGAAACCAATATAGTTGTACGAAGACCCATTATTCTTCTAGTATATTGACGTTCTAATCCTACAAAAAAACTTAATAAAAAACATATACTTATTCTAAATAAAAATTCATAATTCATATTTACCTCTTTCTATTCAACATATTCTGTTATTACATAAGGTGATGTACTTTCTCCATTTCCTTCAAGTATTACCGTTCCAGGTTTAAGTGAAACCGCAGGCCGCGCGCCATCGCTATCACCCGCAGTACTGCTAGTCAGAGTACCACTAGAATTAATATTACCTACATAAGCACTAGTATTACCGAAACAGTCGGGCGACAGAAGCCAATAATATTTATTGGTATATAAATAATAATTTGAGTTACCTGTTCCAAATATTCCACCTGCAAGAGCAACTTCAGCATACGTTAATAAAGAAATTGGATACTTTATTTGTCCTCTTGTAACACTTAATCTATCGTTTGGATTACTACAGGTTAGAACGGGTGTATTGGTTTTCCAGATACTATAATTTTGAGTTTTAACTCTACTATCACTAGAGTATCTCAAATATACATCAAAATATAAATAATACCCTGTTAATATAGTAGTTCCTGTTGTCGAACCACCATTTGGATTCCAGCCACCAAGAGCAATAGTTGCACTTCGATCATTACACCACTCGGTATCTTCTAAGTAAGTATCAAATTTATCTTTGATATTTGATTCATACCAGGTATTAATTTTCGTCTCTATAGTTGATGGATGTTCATTCGTGTTACTATTATCATTTAGCATTTCATCAAGGGCATCCTCAACTCCTTTTCCATCACTTATCGTTATATAACGTGCTTGAGTACTTGATGTATAATAAATATATTTTATACTAGTACAAGTACCACTTAAATTTAAACAAGTGTAATGAGCATTATTTATTTGATTGTACTGACTACTCCACTCATCATAATTTATTATTTTACTAATTGGATTTGAGTTTTCATCTACATCATCCAAGATATAATTAGTTCCATCATAGGTAAAACTCTTAGAAAATTTATAATTTTTAGTAATGGCATTTATATAAGTGATAGAAGTATCTGCAGTTGCTGTTATATACATAGGTTCTGTGCAACTAGAAACTCTATCTCTACAAAAATAATATTTATTAGTTCCACTACTTACAAAGTTTCCTTTCACACTATACCAATTTTTATAATATATTTCTTGAGGATTATCTAAATCATAATTTGTTCCATTTGATGAAAATCCCGTACCTATATAAAACTTTACGGTATCAATAGGTGTTATATCTGTACTTCCTCCTGATACTCGATACATATAAGCAGTTGTTCCTGAAACTGCATACACGTAATATGCAAAAGTTCCGGTACCAGTCGCACTGCTAGAGTCTTGAATTGTCCATTTACCTACTAAACTAGAATCAATTGCATCTGGTTTAGCAGCAGTTGAATCAAGTGTATATTTATTATTTGCATAACTTACACTATCCGCAAAATAATATTTAGTTGTTGATGAGTAAAATCCTTGATTATTTAAATTAAATGAAAATGTATAAGTTTCAGTTTGATAATTATAAAGTGTTCCATATGAGTATCCTACTCTGGCTGGGCTATTAGAACTAGAGCTATAAGCTGTTGTTCCGGAAAGCTGAGTTCCATCTCCCGTGGTATTTAAACAATGGTAATCATCTCCCACCTTGGTTGGTTCTCCATTATAAATTAACTTTGTTCCTCCTGTTTCAGTAGTTCTTACAATCTTCCAACAGAAGTTACCATATAAAACATTATTGTTATTTATATTACCTCGATAGTAGTAAATTGGATTAGTATCGTTTTCAGTTCCACTTCGTAAATATAAACCATTACCGTTAGTTGTTCCATTTACTTGATAGAATTTTATTCCCGTATCTAGTTCTGAATTATAAGCCATTATCTTAGTTAAATTTGTTTCATCATTTTGACATACTAAATTATTATCTTTCGTTACTATTACATCTTTATCAAAAGCATAACATGATAGATAAGTAACTGTATTTGGAATCGTTACTGAAGTTATATTATTATTATTAAAACTATTTCTTTCTATCTTAGTCACGGTATTTGGTATTTCTACATTAGTTAGTAGTGAATTAGAAAATGCTCCTTCTTTTATTTCTGTTACATTTTTATTATCTAAAGTTGTTGGTATTGGTACTACTGTTCCACAACTCTTATCATATCCAGTTATTATGATGTTATTATTGTCTTCTTCTCTTTCAAAACATAGATCATCTATTGTTACTTCTTTTTCTGTGAAATCTCCTGCTACTTTTATTTTTATTGTTGCAAAGATATTTGACCATTCTTCACTTGTATAATTTGCTTCACTTACA
>Ga0247611_10001470_pt1 | contig 41625 bp, 33 predicted proteins | sample 177DNAGHGhighgp2_FD_192422 | JGI IMG/M metagenome (GOLD analysis project Ga0247611, IMG submission 192422) | Sheep rumen microbial communities from Palmerston North, Manawatu-Wanganui, New Zealand - 1770 DNA GHGhigh gp2 | ecosystem: Host-associated > Mammals > Digestive system > Stomach > Rumen... | reverse complement strand
CCGACTTATATTCTTATAACGCAGTACCTTAAATGGAGAAACAGTCTGCTTGCGCTGATAGTCCCGGGGCTCGGCGGGTCGTTCTACATAATTTTAATGAGAACTTTTTTCGCGGACGTGCCGAAAGAAATAAGCGACAGCGCGAAGATAGACGGGTGCTCGAATTTCGGGATATTCCTGCGGATAATAATGCCGCTTTCAACTCCCGCGCTGGCTACTTGCGCCGTGTTGTTTTCGTTAAACTACTGGAACGACTGGTATTCTTCGTTTCTGTATATCGAAAGCAGGGAACTCTGGTCGGTGCAATATTTAATGATAAAACTCGCGAACGAAGCGCAGGCGTGGAAAATGAACGCCAGTCTTTCTCCTGGGACGGAAAGCGCGGATTCGGTCGTGATGGCGACTTGTATCGTGGGCAGTCTGCCCGTAATGATAGTGTTTATGTTCCTACAAAAATATATCGTTAAAGGGATGATGGTCGGCGCGGTGAAAGGCTGACGACCGTTACCTTAAAATAAAAACAAAACCATCAAGGAGAAAAACAAATGAAAAAAATTATCGCGTTTTTACTTGCAATCGTTTCTACGATCACGTTTGCGTTTACGGCGACGGGTTGCGAGAAGGGTACGAGAGCGCCCACCGACACGATACGGTATATCGTGTACGCGGGCGGCGGTTCTTTGGAAGATTGCGACAGGGTAGAAGCGGCAGTAAACGCCGTTACAAGGGAAAAACTCGGTTTCGGCGTGGACTTCGAGTTTTTGGGATACGATAACTACGCCAACAAACTCGGGTTGTATATGGATTCCGACGAAGATTTCGATATGTGTTTTACGGGCACTATTTTGTCGGGGCTTACCTATTCGTATTGCGCTTCGCGCGGATATTTCAGGGACATAACCGACATGTTGCCGAAACACGCGCCCGAACTTTACAACTCTATGCCGGAAGAAGTATGGGACGCGGCACGAATAAACGGCAAGATATACGGCGTTATCAACGAACAGATCTTCGCCCGCAGCGTAGGACTTAATATAGAAACCGACATCGCGAACGCCATCGGACTTACGCAGGAAAAAATCGACGCGGAAAATCTTTCTTACAGGGATTGCATAAGGCAAGCGATGGAGTATATCGCCGCTGATCCCGAAATATCGAAAAACGGAGTAGTTCCTTCTACGACTCTCGTAATAGGCGAAGCGTGGGCGGATATCTTTATGCAGAATTATGCGCTTGATTCTCTCGGAACCGACACGATAATCCCCGGTATCATAGAAGCGGTCGAAAAAGAAGCGGCGGAAAGCGAAGAAGGCGGGGCCGCGGGAAGTTCGGACGAAGTGAAGGTTATAAACCAGTACGAAACGGAATACTTTAAGGAGTTTTTGGAATTCTGCGTCGAGATGTACGAAAAAGGTTATATGACGAAAGAACAGGCGTCTGCGCCGCAGACTAAAAATCAGCGCGTAAGGATCACGGGCACTTATAAACCGGGCGGTGAAGCGGAACTTTACAACGCGATAGGCAGAAAGTTTACGCAATTCAGATTCGGGACGCCGCTACTTAACACTTATAACGTTACCACGTCTATGAGCGCTATCAACGTAAGAAGCGGCAACGCGGATAAATGCCTTAAATTTATGAACCTTATGCACAAGGACAAGGAGTTCTACAACCTTGTGGCGATAGGTGAAGAAGGTCTTGACTACGACTGGAAAAAGGACGTTGACGAAACGGCGAAATTTACGACTATATAGCGTACGCGCCTTCAGGCAAATATAAACTGAATACCGAATGGTCGGTGGGGACGGAATTCAACGCTTACAGAAAATATCTGCAAACTGCTACCGTCGTCGAAGAAACCAAAAAACTCAACGAAGAAAGTCCGCGTTCGCCCGCGTACGGATTTACCTATCTGCCGAGCGCAGAACTTCGGACTACGGTGAATACCTGTTACAGCATAGCGAACACTTATATCAAACTGTTTTTAAGCGGCAATTACGACGCCGGCAAGAGCGTGGATCAGGTGATAGCGGAACTTAACGCGGAATTGCGAAACAACGGTATGTCGGACGTTATAAACGAAAAACAGACTCAACTTAACGAATTTTTGAAAAACAGAAAAGAATAGGAGAAAAACAAATGAAAAAACTTTTCGCTATTTTAACGAGTATAGCCCTTTTGGCGGCGCTGTGCGTTGCACCGGTCGGCGGCGCGTTTGCCGAAGAAGAGCAAGACGAAGGAACGGTAATAGTCGATATCGACTTTTCCGATCCCGATATCGCTTCGGAATTCGGCGTCGGCTGGGCAGGCGGTTGGGAGATAAAGAACGAAAGATTTCACACTACGCAGGCATGGGAAAGTTCGTACTATAAACACGGCATAGACAATTTCGGCGATAAAATAACGGTCGTTACCGTGGACTTTTTTATCGCTTACGGAACCGATATGCCCGCCTTTTCTTTCGGAATAGTCGACGATCCTTCGTGTATCGCAAACGATTATTACGGACCGAGCGGCGTTACTTTAAGGTTCAGAATCGGTCAGGAACAGTTATATGCGAGTTTTACGGGCAACGGTGAAGGCGAGTGGATTCAGGATTCGCAATGGGGTTTTATTGTGGAAGAAAATCCCGTAGAACACACTTTGGAAATGACTTTCGACGCGGATAAAACCGTTACCGTAAAAGTGGACGGACACGTGCTTTCGCACAGCAACGGTAAACTTATGTCCAAAGTGGATTATGCGTCCACGTACGATTTTTCGACGGGATACCTTGCGATGAAAGCGACGAACGTGGATTCTTACGTCGACAATATAAAGGTCGTGCAATACGACGCGACGATGGGGGACGTGAGTGAAGAGCCGATCGATAATTTAGAAAATAACGGCAGCGTCAGCGGGTCTGTCGCAACAATTAAAGGCGAAGGCGGTTCGGGTTGCAAATCGGCTGTCGGCGGGTGGCTTGGGATAGCGCTCGTCGCGGCGGCAAGCGTCGTACTCGTAGTTACTAAATCAATATACGGAAAAAAATAAAAAGCGCTTGGATTTTTTATGACGGTTTACGAGTTTATAATTTCAGAAATAGATAAGACGACGAAAGTTTCGGATGCTGCGGACGAAACGCTTATACCGTTACCGTATCCGTTTACAGCACCCTGCGCGGAGAAAACTTTTCAGGAGACGTATTACTGGGACACCTACTTTACCGACAAGGCGCTACTTATTACGGGCAGGGAAAGTCAGGCGGCGAACAACGTAAAAAATCTTACGTATCTTCTGAACGGATACGGCAAGATTCCGAACGGCAACAGACTGCATTATCTCGGGCGTTCGCAACCGCCGTTTTTCGGGCTTATGCTTAACGATATTTTGGAGCGCGGCGGAGTTTTCGGCGGGATATCTTTGACGCAGGCGTATTCCGCGCTTAAAAAAGAGTATTCCTTTTGGCAGACCGAAAGGAATACGGAGAACGGGCTTAACGCTTACGGTTCGGACTTAACCGACGAAGAATATCTGGGTAACACGGGCGTATATACGGAAAGTCATACGGAAAAATATACCGAAAGAACGGGAATTTATCTCGAAAACACGGTGAGAAACGGCAGACACGTTATCGCCGAATACGAATCCGGTTGGGATTTTACGCCGAGATTTTACGCTAGGTGCGCTGATTTCAACGCCGTCGATTTAAATTCTCTTCTTTACGCCGACGAAATATTGTTGTCGCGGTGGGCGGAAATTTCGGGGGAAACGACGGAGAGCGAATATTTTTCCCACAAAGCGAAAGCGAGAAAGGAGCGTATCGTAAAATATTGCTTTAAAGACGGCGTTTATTACGATTACGATTTCGTGAACGGAAAAGTTTCGGATATCGTGAGTTGCGCTTCGCTGTTTCCCTTTTTCGTTGGGGCGGACGACGATAAGAACGCGTTTTTAAGGACGCTTTCGCGTCTCGAAAGAGAACACGGTATCGTTGCGGCGAAAACCGAAAGTCGCAATTTTCAATGGGCGGAGCCGAACGGTTGGGCGCCGCTTACCTATGTCGCGGTAAAAGCCGCGCACAGACTTGATCTTAAAGCCGACGCCGCAAGGCTTACCGAAAAATATCTTTCCGCTACGGACGGTATTTTTGCAAAAACGGGGCGGCTGTGGGAAAAGTACAACGCTATAACGGGGGATCTGAGCGTTTCTTCGGAATACGGTACGCCCGAAATGCTCGGCTGGTCGGCGGGAGTTTACGTCGCGCTTTATGAGTACGAAAAAAGCGGGTATCGGGAACTTATCTGATATGCCGATACGCTTTTAACTAAAAAATTATGCAAAGGAAGTTTGGTTGTGGCAATTCATTATAACGAAAGATTTAAGACCTTTTATTTAAGCGGAAAAGATTTCAGTTACGTTTTCCGCATAGGCGACGGCGGGTATTTACACCACCTTTATTTCGGCGAAAAGATTTCCGAAAGGGATATCGGGTATCTGTCGAGCGGTTTGCGCGCGGAATTTTCACCTGCGTTCGACGCGGAAACGTCTTTTGACAGTTTGGATCTCGTTCCGCAGGAATATCCCCTATACGGCAGGGGTGATTACCGCGAACCCGCCGTAATGGTTACGGGTTTTGACGGCGGCAAGGTCGTAGATTTTAAGTATTCTTCGCACGTTATTTTAAGTGAAAAACCAAAAATAAACAATATGCCTTCTCTGCGCGGCGGCGAAACGCTCGTAGTCGTTTTAAGCGAGAAGGCGTATGAGTTAAGGCTTTTTCTGTATTACACAGTGTATGAAGATTGCGGAGCGATCGCGCGCCGCGCGGTACTTGAAAACGTCGGTAAAAACGACGTTGTTATAGATAAGATAAACAGTTTCGGCGTGGACTTTCTGCGTTCGGATTTCGATAAAATATGTCTTCAAGGCGGCTGGGCGAAGGAGAACGGCGTCGAACGGAGCGAACTTACGCACGGCATTTACGAAATTTCAAGCACGCGCGGCAGTTCTTCGCACCAACTTAATCCGTTTTTAGCGCTTTGCGACAAGAACGCCGACGAATATACGGGTACGGCGTACGGTTTTAATTTAGTGTATTCCGGCTCTTTTTCGATAAAAGCGCAGGTCGACCAGACGGGCACGACGAGAGTCGGCGGTGGTATAAACGAAAAGGGGTTTGCGTGGAAACTGCGCCCCGAAACGTCCTTTGAAACGCCCGAAGCGGTGCTGGTTTACAGCGGCGAAGGGTTCGGCAAAATGTCGCGTAATTTTCACGACCTTTACAGAAGTTTTCTTATAAACCCCGACTACGTCTTTAAAAAACGCCCGATAGCGCTCAACTGTTGGGAAAGTTTTTATTTTAATTTCGACGAAAAAGCGATTTTTTCTCTCATAGAAAAAGCGAAAGGCACGGGAATAGACACGTTCGTTTTGGACGACGGGTGGTTCGGAGAACGCAACTCCGAAAAAAGCGGGCTCGGCGACTGGCGGGTAAACCTAAAAAAACTTTCGGGCGGGCTTAAACCTATTATAGACAAATGCCGCGAAAACGGTATGAAATTCGGTATATGGATAGAACCCGAAATGGTTAGCGAAGACAGCGATCTTTTCCGCGCGCATCCCGACTGGGCGATACGCCACCCGAAGATAGAACCGTGTAAAGGAAGATATCAATACGTGCTCGACTTTTCCGACCGTAAAGTCGTCGAACATATCAAAGACGCCGTTACAGCGTTGCTTGCCGAAAACGATATTTCTTACGTCAAATGGGATATGAACAGAAACCTGACGGAGTTCTATTCTTTGAATCCCGATTTTCGGGGCGGCGGCGAACTTGCGCACAGATATATTCTCGGCGTTTATTCGCTTGCGGAATATCTTACCGAAAAATTCCCCGACGTATTTTTCGAAGGCTGTTCCGGCGGCGGCGGGCGGTTTGACCCCGCTATGCTGCGTTATTTCCCGCAGATTTGGGCGAGTGACAATACCGACGCGCTTGCGCGCGCCGCGATCCAGTACGGAACGAGTTTTTGTTACCCGCTGTCTTCTATAAGCGGGCACGTTTCCGTTTGTCCTAATCATCAGACGGGCAGATTTACACCGTTCAAGTCGAGAAGGGATATCGCGTCTTTTTGCGCGACGGGGTTTGAACTTGACCTAAACTCGCTTTCGGCGGAAGATTTTAACGCCGTATCCGAACACGTCGGGTTTTATAACGCGGTATCCGACTTGATTTTGAAAGGCGATTTATACAGGCTTAAAAGTCCTTTCGAGAGCAATTATTTTGCGCAGACCGTCGTGTCGAAGGACAAAAAAAGAGCGGTGTTCGTTCTTATGAAAAAGGCGGCGTTAGCAAACGACGTTTATCCCGTAATAAAGTTTAAAGGTCTTAAAGAAAACTACGACTACGAGATACGGGGCGACGTTTTCGACGGAAAGGTATACGGCGGCGATATTCTGTGCAAGGTGGGGCTGCGGTTTCCGAACGACCTTAAAGATTTTGAAACGGTAAGTTTCACGCTTCACGCAAAGGAGACAAGGTAATGCCGGATTTTTGCGGGATTACGACTATTTACGTAACTAAAAATTTCATAGGTTTTAAGGACGGCACTAGCGAAAACGTAGTCGGTTCTATTGAAGAAGCGGTAAAAAGGTGCGTCGATTTGAGAAAGAACGGTAACTATCAGCCGCTTACCGTGAAGATAGCGTCGGGAGAGTATTCTTTAAATCGGGAATTGACTTTTACCCCCGAACTTTTTTCGGTGTGTTTTGAATCCCTTTCAGGCAACGCGGACGACGTTATAATAAGCGGCGCGGAGAAAAAGTCGGGTAAAAACAGTGTGTTTTGCGGAAAAAAGTGTTTGAGCGTATCCTTGCCGAAAGGCGTTTCCGACCTTTTTATCGGCACAAAACGGGTGTATCCGACGAGATTTCCCGAAAAGGGGTGTTTGAATTTTGCGGGAGCGGAAAACGAAGGGTCGATGTTCGACGACGTTAGTAAGTGGGTAAAACTTTACCCGAAAGACGTTAAAGAATTGTCGGAAGAAGACGTTGAAAACGCAACGCTTAATTTTCTGCATTATTGGGTGGACGAACATACCGCCGTGGAGAGTTACGAAAAAACGACGGGTAAACTCGTAATGAAAGAGCACTCGCGGTACGGCATTTACGGCGAAAAGACCGAGGCGGTTTATTATCTTACTAACGTGAAAAAGGCTTTCGGGCAAAAGGGACGGTGGTATTCGGACGAAAAAGAGGGGAGGGCTTATTATATGCCCGTTGACGGCGAAACCGCCGACGCGCCGTTTTACGTTCCGCACCTTCACAGGCTTATCGGCATAAAAGGCACGCCCGAAAATAAAGTGAAAAACCTTACGTTCAAGAATATTACTTTCGCATACACGCGCGGCGACAGACAGATTTTCCGCGGCGACGGACTGCCCGTCGCATCCGACGGACAGGCGGCGGCGAGCGCGGGCGGCGCTATTGAAATGGAGTACGCGGAAAACTGTTTTATAACGGGCTGTAAATTCACGCGTTACGGGCTCTACGGGGTATGCGTTTCGGAAGGTTGCGCGAATATCCGTATATCTAAAAGCACGTTTACCGACGGCGGCGCGGGCGGAATAAAAGTAAGCGGGGCGGATTTTTCGGGCAAAGAAGAAGCAAGAACGCACTCGGTAAAAATTTCTGACTGCGAAATTACGGGTTGCGGCAAAAGATATATGGCTGCGTGCGGGATACTGATAGGGCACGCCTACGATAATCAAATAACGCACAACGAAATACACGATTTATACTATTCGGGAATTTCGGTCGGCTGGGTATGGGGATATAAGGAAAGCGTAACGAAAAACAATTATATCGCCTATAATAAAATTTACGATATCGGAAAAGGGGTTCTGTCCGATATGGGCGGAGTGTATCTTCTTGGCGAGCAACAGGGAACGAAAGTTTATAACAACCTTATATATAACGTGAAGGCGCGCGAATACGGCGGTTGGGCGATATATACCGACGAAGGCTGTTCGTATGTAACGGTACAAAACAACGTCTGTTACGATTGTTCCGAAAACTGTTTTCATCAGCATTACGGTAAAATGAACGTCGTTAAAAACAATCTGTTTGCGAGAGCGGGCGCGGAACTTTGCAGAATAACGCGCGGGGAAATGCACCTTTCCGCCGTGTTTGAAAACAACGCGTTGGTGGCGGACGGCTCGGCGGTTTACGGACTGCCCGACGAAGAGTTTATTAAACGCGGAGCGGTGCAGACCAGAAGCAACGCGGTATGCGGTAAAAGGAGCAAAGACGTAACGGTGATTTCCGGTGATAAAAAGTTTAGTTTTTCGGGCGCGCAAGAACTCGGCTTGGAACGGGACAGCGTTTTAGCCGCGGCAAAATTCGAGATTTTTTACAACGGAGAAGCGGAAGTTTCGGGCGACGGGATTTTGAAATCGGGATACGTTCCGATAAAACTTAAATCGGTCGGAATAAGGAAGTAAAAGCAAATACCCATAAATTCTCCTTTATATATTTTACGCCGCGGGCAAATTTTGCCCGCGGCGTAAAACCCGTTATATGTTTTTGTTGTTGTCGGATTTCGGCTTTTTATTTCGCGGTAAATTTATCAAAACGTAAATTCCTAGAAGGAGTATCACCGTACCCAAAAGAATTCCGAACATTGCCAAAACGCTTACGTCATTTCCGAAAAAGGAAAGGTTTAGATCGTTGAACTTTTTTATTTCGCTTACCGCTTCCGTCGGCATACCTGCGTCGGCAAGTGCGGAGAGCGCGCCGCGCATAGTATGATTTTTGATCAAGGACGTTCCGTAGGTGCTCGGTAAAAACATAAGAACGTATTGAAGACCTTTACCGAAAGTTGCAACGGGCATATATGCGCCGCTTATAAAACCGTAAACCGAACTGACGATTGTCCCCACCGCGGAGAGTTGCCCTTGCGTTTCCAAAAAACCGTTCACGATACTTGAAAGCAGTGTCCCGAAAAGCGTTAGAACGACGACGTCAACGAGTATAAGCAATACGTCCGCCGCCGAAAAATACCAGCCGACGACCGCCGTGTAAACAAAGCATATTGCGCAAGCGAAAAAACAGACGGTAAGCGTGGTGATAAACGTGGCGGCAAAATAAGAAAGCGCAAGAGTATGCTTGTTAAGCGGGGATATAAGCAGGTCTTTTCTTACTCCCGTAATTTTATCCTGAACCATAAGCATATTTGAACAAAACGCCACCGTTACGCAGGAAACGGCAAGGATGGACGCAAACAATTGTCCGCTTACGAGCCCCGCGATTATTCGCGCAGGGATATTTACGTCTTCGGGAACGGATTGAACGTAACTGTCTTTGAATATATTTCCCAAAAAAGTGCCGTAAAGCACTAGAAGGATAAGGGGAGTTATCAAAGAAGTGAAAAACAAGCCTTTGTCTTTGAAAAATAATTTTACGTTTCTTTTGACCAACTTGAAAAATTGCGTCATTTGTTCACCTCTTCGAGTTTTTTGCCGGTTACGGATAAGAACACGTCGTCTATTCTGCCTTTCGTTATTTCGTAATCCTTGAAAACGTCGGGATATTTTAAAATCAGTTTTGTCGCTTCTTCCGTGTTTTTTACTTCGATTTTAAAGCCTTCGGGCAGAATATCGTATTTAACGCCCATATTTTTAATTAAATTCTCATCAACGCCGTAAAGTCTTATAAAGTCGCCCGTGTATTTGTTTTTAAGGCTTAAAGGCGTGCCTTGCGCGACGATTTTTCCACAGTCCAAAATAACGATATTATTAGCGTCTGCGGCTTCTTCCATATAATGCGTGGTCAAAAACACGGTCGTGTTAAAAGTTTTCCGAAGGTAGTCGAGAGTTTTCCATACGTAACTTCTTGTTTGCGGGTCAAGTCCCGTCGTCGGTTCGTCCAAAATCAAGATTTTAGGATTATGGATTATCGCTCTTGCAATATCGGCGCGTCTGCGCTGCCCGCCCGATAACTTTTCAACGGGTTTGTTTTTGAATTCTTTGACGTGCAAAAGATGGTCCACTTCGTCAAACCGTTTTTCAAACTTTTCGCCGAATATGCCGTAAAGAGCCGCGCGGCTTTCGAGATTGTCTTTAACGGATAACTTTTTATCTAACGCCGATTCTTGAAACACTACGCCCAGTTTTGACTTATAGTCGTTCGTCTTATCGGTTACGCTTATTCCGTCGACGAGAACTTCGCCGTCGTCTTTTTCGTAAACGCCGCATATAATATTTATAGTGGTGGATTTGCCTGCGCCGTTTAATCCGAGAAAGGCAAACAATTCGCCTTCTTCAACGGAAAAAGAAACGTCGTCCACCGCTTTGACTTCGCCGAAGCGCTTTTTAAGATTTTTGATTTCGATAACTTTTTTCATTTTCGCACCATTTTATCACGCCGCGCAAATTTTTGCGCGGCGTGATACGGATTTGTTTTATTTTATAATTTCGACGGGTCGATTATTTCCGCAAGGAAGGGGAATTCGCGGTACTTTTCCGCATAGTCTAAGCCGTAGCCTATAACGAACCCGCAGGGGATATCGAACCCGACGTAATCGACCTTTATATCCACTTCGCGCCGTTCCTTTTTGTCGAGAAAAGCGCATATCTTTACCGACGCGGGGTTGCGCTTTTTTAAAAGTTCTATAAAGTACGCGAGCGTTTTGCCGCTGTCGACTATATCTTCGACGAGAATTACGTCCCGCCCTTCGATTTTTGCCGTTATGTCGTAGATAAGTTCCATCTGTCCGCTGGTCGTGCCGTTTCTGTAACTCGAAAGCCTTGCGAAGTCCAGCATCAGCGGGAGTTTTATGTTTTTCGTTAAATCCGCAAAGAAATAGACCGCGCCTTTAAGCATACATATCACGACGGGTTTTTTGTCGCGGTAGTCGCGGGTGATCTCTTCGCCGAGTTCTTTTACGCGGTTTTCAATGGTTTCCTGACTCAATAATATTCTGTAATTATCCATACCTTGTCCTTTGTGTTATGAAAATTGTACAATATTTTCAGTATTCTTGTCAACTCTTACTTTGTCAGAAACGGCAACGCCGTTTATAATAAGCACGTCGCTTTTATCCGCAACGAGCAAAATTCCGTCCCTGTCTTTAAGCGGGATTTTCTTATCGGTGAAATAGTCCGAAAGACTTTTCGTTCCGCCGCCGAATTTGGTAAAGTGGTCGCCCTTTTTGCGGAAGCGGATTTCCGCGCCGTCCGGAATTTTGTCAAGGTCGGCGTAAAACCCTTTTTTAAGTTCTTCGTCAGATATTTTGCCGCACGGCAAAACGCTTATCGTCCGCCCGTTCAGCGCGTGCAGTCCCGTTGTAAAAGGAACGGCGACGGTTTCGTCTTCGCAGGCACGGTCTTTGAATATCGTTATTCTATTGTACTCTTTCGCCGCTTTTATGCCGAGCGGCAGGGAAACGGTTTTGCCGTTTTCCTTTTCCGTAAGCGCGCATACGTCGTCGACGTGTGTCTTTTCGTAATCGCGGACGAGCCCGAGATTTTTAAGCGCGATAATCACCGCCCGCGCCATAACCGCCTTCGGCGTATCGGTCGGAATATAAAAACTACCGTCGCGACTTGTCAGCGTTTCTTTTGCAAGAGTGTCCAAAAATTCGCTTTCTTCTTTAAGCGTTTCCGAAAGCCTTAAAACGCTTTTTTCCGCTTCGGGGAAAACTTCCTTGATTTTCGGTATCACGTTATGCCGCAAAAAATTGCGGGTGTAATCGTCGCAGAAATTAGTTTCGTCGTTGACGTAAGGTATGGAGTTTTGCTTTACGTATTCGGAAATTTCCGCTTTGCTTACCTTAACGAACGGGCGGTAGATAACGTTGTTATAATCCCGTATGCCCGAAAGCCCCTTTATCCCCGTGCCGCGAAAAAGGTTAAAAAGCACCGATTCCAAATTGTCCGAACTGTGGTGCGCGGTAAAAACGGCTTCGCATTTGCCGCTTTTTACCGCGTCGAAAAAACACTCGTATCTTAAAATTCGCGCCGCTTGTTCCAGCGGGATTTTGTCGGCTTTCGCTTTTTTCGGCGCGTCAACCTTGTATTCCAAAAGGGGTATGCCGTGAGTTTTGCAGTAGTCTTTTACAAACGCAGAGTCGCGCAAAGAGTTTTCGCCGCGTATTCCGTGTTCGACGTTTAGAGCGACGGTTTTAATTCGGAAACGGGCGCAAAAATTCGCCGTAAAATGTAAGAGAGCCATAGAATCTTCGCCCCCGCTTACGGCAACGGCGACGGTTTTGCCGTATAAATTTTTACTGATTTCGGCGTTCATAAATATATTGTACCATAACGGTTATAAAAAATTCAAGTTTTGCATATATAAATTTATAAGGAAATTGCGCGCAAAACCGATTTGTAAAAAAATAACGGAAAAGTTTACGATAATCATTGACAAAAGGGGAATAATGTTATATTATATAAAAGCATCTTTTGAAAAGCGTGCGTCGTGGGACGGAACGCGAATATCGCGGGGTGGAGCAGTTCGGTAGCTCGTCGGGCTCATAACCCGAAGGTCAGGAGGTTCAAATCCCCTCCCCGCAACCACAAGATTCTCGTTTGAACTTTTGTTCAAGCGAGTTTTCTTTTATTCCGTTAATATTTTTATCGCTTGTAATTTCCGACAGTTCCTTTTTATTAAGCCGTTTCGTTTCTCTTTTATTAGTGTTGTATAAAATGGTAACTCTGTCGTCAAAAAGAATTACGCGGTTTATAAAAGAATTGAAAAATTCGTTTTTCTCTGTATCATTATCGTATTTTTTGTGCGCGAAATAGTTTAAGAAAGTCTTTACGTCGCAAAGTTCTAACGGCTTTATCTGTTTTGCTTTTTCTACGGCGATTTTCGCTTCCAAGTTTTCCTGCGATGCTTCGAGCGACAATAAGCGGTCTTTTGTTGTTTTGGTATAAACGCCGTCTTCTATCGCCGCCATTATTTTATTTATGGATTTTTTAACAGTTTTAAGTTCGTTTTCGTAGGCGATAAGAGCAGTAGGTTTTTCGATTTCCGCATTAAATTTTTCTACTACGATTTTTGAAATTTTATCTATAACCGTCGGCGTTAAAACGTAATCTACGGTAGCGTTAAACACGATGTCTTCGATTTCACCTTGCTTTACGTTTTTCTTCTTGCAACTTTTGTTATCGGCTTTTTTGCCGTAGCATTTATAATAATGATACACCTGTCCGTTATGGCTCGTTCCCGTTTCTGCCGTCATAGCGGAGCCGCAATACCCGCAAAACATTTTTCCGCTTAAAATATACGGCTTTTCGCTTTTGGTTTCGCGTTGGCGGTGTTTGTGTTCGTCCATTTTTAAATTGCACTCTTTAAATAATCTTTCGTCAACGATAGGCGGAACGACGTCCGGATACAGTATTCCGTCAATGGTTATTTTACCGATATACTTTTCGTTGCGGATTATTCTGGCAAAAGCGTTCATAGTAAACTTATTACTGTTTTTGGGTTTAACGCCTTGTTTATTTAGCCTGTCGATAATTTCCTTGCCTTTTTCTCCGTTTTTGTATCTCTCGAATATGTCGCGGACGATTTCCGCTTCGGCGGGGTTTACTTGCCACTTTTTATTGACTATATCGTAGCCTAACAGGGTATAGCCGCCGATGAAATTTCCTTTTATAAGACTTTCTTTTACTCCGCGCTTTGTCTTTTGAGAAAGTTCGGCGGAGTAATACTCCGCCATACTTTCCAAAACGCCTTCGATTAAAATACCGCTTGCGTCGTCTGAAATGTTTTCCTTTGCGGAAAGCACGCGAACGCCGTTCTTTTTCAGTTTTGCTTTATAATTCGCGCTGTCGTAACGGTTTCGGGCAAAACGGTCTAACTGATAAACCAAAACGTACTCGAAATGTTTCTTTTTGCTGTCGTCTATCATTTTAAGAAACTGCGGGCGTTTGTCGGTTGTTCCCGTTAGAGCCCTGTCTATGTATTCGGAAACAATGGTTAAATCGTTTCTTTTTGCATAATCGTAGCATTCCCTAAGTTGTCCTTCGATGGACTGTTCCGTTTGCGCGTGCGAACTGAATCTTGCGTAAATTACTGCGGTCTTTTTCATAATATCTCCTTTTTGCCGAAGACTTTATCCGGCGTTAAATTTTTTACGTTGCCGCCTGAATTTACGTAATCTAACAATTTGTTAGTAAGTACATCTGCGGCTGTTTTTAGTGTTTCGTTGCTTTCAGCAAACGGCATAAATACCGTTTTGTTCGTTGATAAATCAATTTCCACTCGGTTTGTTTCTTGTAAATGTTGTCGTTTCACTCCTTAAATTTTTATTTGTGCGGATACAATGTTCTCTTTCCTGATGGCTACTATGTTCTCTTACCATAAACCACAATTTTCCTCCCTTAAATTTCTATATATCTGCTGACTTTTAAGTTAAAAGGATATGGGCGTCAGTTAAACCCATATTCCTTTTATCGGCGGCAATACGTCGTCATCGTCACCGTTATAGCGGCAAAACCGATTAGCCTGCTCGGGCGTAGTGTATTTCAACCTTGAATGGCTTTCGCCGCATTCCGCTCCGTATCGCTCTGAGATTTCGGTGTAAAATCTCTCTTGCAGTTCGGAATAAGATATTTCACCGCCACGCTGTTTCCAGAATTCCGTATGACACAAAAGTGGACGTTCATCGCTTCGGTGTTTACTGTAAACCGGCTCGTCGGCAAAATCCCGTAATTGTAATCGGCTACCTTTTTTAGACTGTTTTTTGCTAAGCACTTTTCTTTGCCAACTGTTCGTTATAGGCAAATAGTAAACGAAAAGGTTTCTCCGGCGCGGTTCGGTAACGATAACGGCGCAGATAATGTTCTTATCCGTCTGTTTATAGCCGATACTTTTAATCGCAAAAGCATAGCATTTCTTAAAATACGCTAAAAACTCGTATCTATCGTTCGGAAAATCGTCCCAAAACTCGTGATTACCGCCGAACTGCAAACACTCTAAGGCAATGTTCTTGCCGCGATTGTTAAAAGTTGCGTTGAGTTCGGATTTAATTCGTTCCCATTCTTGTGCAAAACAGGAACGCAAATGTTTCAGCCACACGATAGAATAAGTCTGTTCGACTTCTTTGATATAATCGTCCTGTGCGGACAATTTATCTTTTCTGAACGTGATAACCGAGATAGTAGCGTGTTTATCCCGAAAAGCATACTTTTCACCTTCGTAATCCCAAAATATATTTTTCACCCCCTTTATGTTTTTTTGAAGGAATAAAAAAAGAACGACAACCTGTGCGGTAAATCGTTCTTAAAATAGTCCTTCTACTTATAAACAAAAAAGCAAATTTCTGCGCAAGGCTTGAAATTTAGCAACCTGTTCGGTTGCCCGCAGTGTCTGCGACTCTTTGTTTGAAATTAAGTCGCAAATGTCTGTAAGCAAGCTTCCGCATTTGCTCTCTCAATTATAAGCCACGGGAAGAGTGAAAATATTAGTAAATTTGAAAAAAATTTTTGAAAAAATTTAATTTTTTTATTTTTTCAGATTTTTGGCCGTGTAAAAGCGGTAAAACTGTTTCATACGAGAGTTTCTTATGGTTGCAATAATAGGGTAAATTCTTTTTGCAAAGAATTGTTCGGGCGGCATATTAACTTTCTCGGCAAGTTTTTCTATTGCCGTGCGTAAACCGTCTATTGCTTTATTCGAGCCGTTAAGTCCGACATCTTTGCGACGGGCGGCTTCCGTAATAAGCCGAATATATACTATTTGTACAAGCGGAACAGCATTTAAATAGTTTTGCTTAAACCAAGCAAGTTCTTTGTCGGTTGCTTTATACAAGTATTCCGTGATTTCGTCTTTTATCTTGTTTTCGTTGTATATGTAGTAGGTAAGCGAATAACGGATAAACTCGCCGAAACTGTAATACCAATACATAAAGTGCTTTATATCGTCGGGGTGCAGAAAGTTTAATACGAATTCCAATTCCACGTCGAGAAAAAGCGGCATTTCTAATTTTTTAACAAACAAGTTCCAGCATTTCCAAATAAATTCGCTGTCGTTCGTTTTAATCGCCGACCTGTATTCCAGATAATCCAAATTAAACTGCGCTTTCTTTTTTAAAGTAGAAACGTAGCCCTGCGTAACGCCGAATTTCTCCGCTATCTGTTTTTGGTTTTCGTTTTCGAGCAAGTTAAGTATTTGTCGATCGTCTTCCGACAGTTTAGAGAAACGTGTTTCCTTGTCCATTTTTTCCGCTGTGGCTGTGGAGATAGAAATGTCGCCAGAAATAAACGCTTCTTGCTCTTTGACGGGAAGTTCGTCTTCTTCGTCATCTGAGATAACGGAAGTATGGCGAACGTATTTATGTTCGTTGTTGTAATCTATCCTGTCTAACTCAAACAACGCTTCCCACTCTTTTTCGGTTACTTCGATAACAATATATCCGTTTCCGCCCATTTGAACCGTTGCGTTTTCAACGTCGTCGCAGGGGTAATAGTAAAGGTATTTGCCTTCTGTTTCGGCGGGGATTTTTTTCTTATTAAAATGATACGCTAATTTATCCATAACCTTATTTTACAATAATCTACCTGACAATTTCAGTCATATTTAATAAATTTTTTTTGAGTTTGTTTTTACACCATTTTTTTGGCTATTTCCAATGCCTAAGCAGGTAAAAGACAAAGCACCAAAAGCGCTTTGTCGATCCTTAAAAGTGGGAAACCCACTTTTAGTTGCGGTACTTCATATTTGTTATATTGTAATATATTAACGAATTTAAATCAAGCAATAAATGATAAATTTAACAAAAAAACATATAAGTTATCATGTAAGATTTCGTGTAAGTTGTTGACTTTCAATTACTATTATGTTACAATACAGATAATCGAATTTGGGGGTAAATATGGACAAATATATTCCGCCTTATGAAATAACCGAAGAGATGTTAGGATTGACATCTGAAATAATGGAACTTTTGGGCGAACTTAAAAACGTTAACGACCTTGAAAAATTGCCAAGGCTCAGGCGCGTTAGCAGAATTAAGTCAATTCACTCTTCACTTGCTATCGAAAATAATACTCTTACGTTACAACAAGTTACAGACATTATTGAGGGCAAGCGTGTTTTAGGTCCGGAAGAAGATATCATTGCCGTGAAAAACGCTTTTGAAGTGTATAAAACCTTAGAAGATATAAACCCGTTTTCTATCGCTGATTTAAAAACAGCACACGGTATAATGATGAACGGGCTTGTAGAAGAAGCGGGACAAATAAGGACGTCACCCGTGGGTGTTATAAACCAAAACGGCGAAGTGATACATGTTGCGCCGCCATCAAGTATGGTAAACGGTTTGATAAGTCAACTGTTTGATTGGGTAAATGCAAGTAAAGTCCAGATGCTCATAAAATCCAGCGTGTTTCATTATGAGTTCGAGTTTATTCACCCTTTCCGTGACGGCAACGGGAGGATGGGCAGATTATGGCAAACGGCGCTACTTGCAAGTTGGAAACCGATTTTCAGGTGGATTCCGATTGAAAGCATAATTAAAGACAACCAAGAAGAATATTACAAAGCGATAACCCTTTCTACTTCCGAGGGGAAATCAAATAGGTTTATAATGTTTATGCTTGGCGTAATAAAGTCTGCACTTAACGATATAATTAAAGATACGAGAAATCATTATAATCATATAAATAATCAGATATCAGCACTTTTGGCGGTTATAGAAAGTTATCCGATGTCGCTTACCGAACTCATGGAAAAGGTAGGACTGAAATCGAGAGATACATTCCGTAAAAACTATATTGTTCCTGCCTTAGAAGCGGGGTTAATAGGTATGACAGAACCAGATAAGCCTAAAAGTAAAAATCAAAAATATTTTAAAATATAAAATAAACTATCATCAAAAGAAGAAAAATGGAAAACAAATATTATTATTGTACTAAATTTATAAGAATTCCCATCAAGGATGTAATACAAAAGATTTATGATTATTATAATCAAACGAGTAGATCTTCAATTGACTTGAGTGATATTTATGATTATTTGCGAGAGCAATTCAACGTCAAATCCTTTAATCGTTCGAACTTAATAGCATTATTAGGGGCTTCAGGTGAAATAAATTTTAATGTTATTAAAGACTTATATGTAAAACATATAGTTGAAGATATCAAAGAAGAAAAAACGGACTATTCTATTTTAAGAAACGTTTTTATTAATAATAGGACTTACATTATAGATTCAATAAGATTATTAGGACTTAACGCGTTAAAAGATATATTGTCAAATGGGATTTCTCGCTGGAAGGCTTTTTTAAATCAATTTTTATATAAAGAAGAAGGTTTAGATGTTAAGACAACTAAAACAAGTGGCTTAGTCTATGATTTTATTATGCAATATGAAGAAGATGATCTATTGAACTTATTGCAAGAAGAAACGGATATAGCAGAAAAGGTGGAGGAATTTATAACTTCTTTAGAGGATAAAAATAAAATACGGCAATTTAGAGATAACATAAATTTTCGATTGAAATATGTTCATACAGATAATTTAGATTTGTCGGTACAGTATTTATTTGTAGGAGCGATTTCACCAATTTTATCACAAAACAACATAAAAACAGTACAAGAATTAAAAGATTTACCTGATCAATTATTAATAGAATTACAAAATTATCAAAATATAATTATCAATAAATTAAAGAAATTACAATTTAGCTTAAAGGAAAAATTTAACGAAGAATTTAAGTTATTAGTGCAGCAATCTAACAAACAAAATAAACCTAATAGGTTGTGGGAAAACTATGTGTCTATTTTAGAAAATAGAGCAAAAGGGAAAACATTAGAAGCGTCTGGATATCATTTAGGTGTCACCAGAGAACGTGTTCGACAATTAGAATGTAAATATTTTGAGTTGTTTAATAATTTTCATCAAAAGATGATTTATCCTATAAATTTTTTAAGAGCTATGGTTGCGAATAAGTTTTTTGTTCAAGATTCGGATATAATAAAAATATTTTCCTTTAATCCGTTGCTTTATAAATATTTTTTACTTAATGTCAATAACGACAATCTTGAATATGCTGAAGAGCTTGGTAAATTTTATTTTGTAGATGAGTATAGATGGTATGATGATGCGGTTTGCTATGCGGAAAAATTACCGGAACAAATAAGTAAAAGTGATGTTGGTGCCTATTCTTATGAACTTGCCAATAAAATAAATGACAATAATATTACACTTTCTAACGAAGACTGTGAAAAAATCATTTTGTCGTTTTATAAAAAAACAGGGGATGTTTTTTCCAAAAACAAAATGAACTTAACGGAAAAGTATAAGTTTATCTGGAAAGAGCATTTCCCTGAGATTATTAATATATATGACAGTGAGTTCTTAAAAAAATTCAAGAATACATATAGCAAAATCTTTGGAGACGATAAAGAATATAGTGACCGTTCCATAATAGGAATTTTAACTCGTATTGGATTACTTTGTGGTCGCGGGGAATATAAAATTAAGCCCGATAAACTTATTTCAGAAGGTTTGCTCAAAGAAATTTGTGATTATATAGATTCTAGTCAAAAAGAAATATTTATTACAAACACAATTTTTAGTTTGTTTGAAGACAAATTAAAATCAGAAGGTATTGTCAATAAATATTATTTGCAGGGTGTTTTGCATGCTTCCCTACCAAATAAATACTTTTTTAAGAGAGATTACATTAGCAAATCGTCGGGCATTACTTCAATGTATTCTGAGATAACTAAATATATAATTCAAAGTGATAGTCCTATATCTAAATCCCAAATAAGAAAAGAATTCCCTGGCGTTACAGATATTGTCATTTCTTTTGCCGTGCAAGATGAAAATATTATTTCAGGATTTTCCGTTTATATGTCAAAAGCATTTATCGCAAATCAAGGCGAGAATGTTGAAGCCTTAAAAGGCGTACTGTCGGAAATGGCTGCAGACGGGGAAATACACTCATCCGAAGATTTAATGTCTATACTAAGCTTAATGCACCCTGAAATAATTGAAGGATTTGAAATAGAATCAAAATACACTTTATTTAGTATAATAGAAGCTTTATTTAGTGATGATTTTTCTTTATCTCGTCCATTCTTTGCGCTAAAAGGTGTTGTAATTGGCAAGCAAGAAGAGCGTATGCGCGATTTTCTAGAGCAGAAAGACGAAGTAGATATTGACGAATTTATGGAGTTCGTTAGAGACAATTCGTTTATCGTTTACAGCATATTAAATCAATTAAATGCTTTTAATGATGAGTTCTTGTTGAAAGATGGAAACACGATTATTCGCATCGAGTCAACGGGTTTAAATAAATATAAAGCAGAATATCTTGAAGAATATATTGACGAACTTATTCAGAATAAAGAAGTTCTTGTGTTGAAAAACATAAACTACTCTTTCCTGCCTAAAATTAATGTCCCATGGAATGATTGGCTTGTATATAGTGTTATTAAGAAATGGTCTAATAAATATAAGGCTATGATTAGTTCTTCTCAATTTAGACACTCTATTCCTATTATATATAGATTAGATGAAGAACCAAAGGACCTAAATGAATTACTTAATATAATTAAAAACAGGCGTGGTTTTGATGATGCACAGATGGCAGTTTATATTAGAGAAAGAAATTTAACTTTTTAATATTTTAATAATATTTTGAAAATATTGTCAATATATATAAAAAATATGTTGACAATATTATTTTATAGTGCTATAATATGACCAATAATACAAACTGTGAGGAATTATTTAATGCAAGAAACAAAAAAGGAAAAATTTATTAGACTTGCCGAGAACAGGACCAATAAGGCTCTTGAAATGATTAGACTTATTGGTAATTTGGCAAACAAATCAGTTTATGATTATACATCTGAAGACGTAGAAAAGATTTTTAAGGCGATTGAAACCGAAACAGCACTTGCTAAAAAGCAGTTTACAGATATCGGTGGTCCAGATAAATTTAAATTGATTTAGGAGAAGAGTATAATGAGTTTAAGCAGATGGTGTTTCCCTTCTAATAGTGGTGGCGATGAACAAGGATTAAACAACTCATTAATTGAGACTTTTAACGATTCTCCAATTAAGTCGTTGGCAAGGGAAATTGTTCAGAATTCTTTGGATGCCGCATTAGATGATAAACGGGCAATAGTTGAGTTTAAATCTTTTAACCTAAGCCGTGATAAATTCCCAGGATATATTGAATTAAGTGATGTATTAAGCAAGTGTCAGGAATTTGCTAGAAATGAAAAGACGGTTAAGTTTTTTGAGGATGCTAAAAATGTTTTAGCATCTGATAAAATACACTTTTTAAGAATTAGTGACTTTAATACTAAGGGTTTGCGTGGTTCTGATAAAGAACGGGGCACAGATTGGAGTAATCTTGTTAGGTCAACAGGCTCTTCTGATAAAAACGGAGAAAAAGGTGGCAGTTTTGGTATAGGAAAAGGCGCTCCCTTCGCTTGCTCTGCTCTAAGAACGGTATTTTATAGCACATTAGATTCTGATGGTAAAATAGCAAGTCAAGGTGTATCTCGCTTGACATCGTTTAAGTTGGGTAAATTTGAAGACGGTTCTGATGATATTGCGCAAGGTGTTGGCTATTTTGGTATTCAAGAACCACATAAAATATTACCTAATAATGATATGCTTATGTTAGACGAGTCTTTCAAAAGAGAATCGTCTGGAACAGACATTTATATTGCAGGTTTAAGAGAAAATATTTACCACGATACAAATGAATTACAAGCAACCATTATAAACGAAGTGCTTGACGGCTTTATTATGGCTGTTTGGAACGATAAACTTGAAGTTAAAGTTAATTCCTTTGTCATCAATAAGGCTACACTGCCTGCTATTGTTGAAAAGTTTAAGGACAAATTAAGTTCTTCGACTATAATGAACTTTGAATTGCTTTCTAAGGACGTTAAATGGGAAACCATTGATATTAGCATTTCTAATGTTAAAATCGGTTCTCTTAAATTAGCAATTTCTTTAAGACACGATGGTAATAACAAAATTTCTATGATAAGAAGTACAGGTATGAAAATACTTGATAAAGACAAGCTGTGTCCTACTATGCGTTTCGTCGGTATTGCTGTTATAGAAGGTAAAATGCTTAATGAAAGACTTATTAAGTTGGAAAACCCTTCTCACAACAAATGGGAGCCGAAACGTTTTGACCCTGCTACCTCTCAGAAATTACTCAACACAATGTATGACCTTATCAAAGATAAGTTAAATGAGTTTGCTGAAAAGACATTTAGCTCTACCGTTGATATTGAAGGTGCTGGTGAATTCTTACCTGATGATATAAGTGCTGGCGAAGAAAAACAACCCACAAAGAAAACTGAAGTTATCAATAGAATTGTAAATATTGAGAAGAAAGTTAAAACAAAGGTTGATAGCGTTGCAAATTTATCTACGTTTGAAATTGGCGAAGACTTAAGAGAAAAGGTTGATTCTGAAGGCAATATCATAGAAGGAACTGATGAAGAAGGCTTTATGCATCACGGTGGCAAATCTCATGGCGAAGGCGAACGTGATCCAGAAGAGGTTTCTTTTGAAGATGGAGATGGCAATACAGGTAAAAAAGTAGTTCTCGTTAAAGCAAAGCATTTTAGAATTTTCTGTATAGATAAAAAGAACCAATTCTATCGTTTGATATTTACACCAAACGAAAGTAGTAAAAAAGCTTATTTAGCAATCAATAAGATTGCTGAGTTGACAGAAAAAGAACCTGTGAAGATTTTATCAGTAAAGGGAATAGATGCTCCTACCATTATCAAAAACAAGGTTGGATATGTCGAGCTTGAAGAGGGAGTTACTAAGTCAATAGATGTCCAAATTGAAGGACAAGATTACTGTTCTATGGAGGTTAAGATATATGCATATAAAGGCTAAATTATATCCATATCCCGTATTAGCATCATTTAACAATGATTATTTAGATAGTTCTTTTGATATTGAAGTAGAAGAAATCATTAGTGAAAAAGAAATTATATTTAAATTTATACCAAAACTCAATAATCAAGAATTAGAGCAATTGGTTAAGTCTAATGATGCAGCATTTATCGTACATATTGAATGCGCTTTTACCTGTTTTAGGACAGTTGTGGAAGTGCCTTTTGAAGGTAAAACAGTTACAATTTCAGCCAACAGAGTTGAGGAGATTATATGCCTTTGTCCTTTTATTGTTGCTACAAGAGATATATATAGTTATAAAAACGATAAGTTTAACGCTGAATATGAAGGCGTATCTTTTGAGTTAGACAAAGGTAGCATTATGGCTATAGGTTTTGAAAAGGTTATTAGAATAGAAAAAGAAGATGATGACCTCACCAATGTTCCATCAATTTTCTCTGTTACTGAAATTATTGACACAAAAGTTACGGATATTGTCGTGGATTATTCTGGGGACAAAATTGGTTTAAGGCTTCCTTCACCTGTTTATAGAAAATTTGTAACTCAAAACAGCAATAATCCAGATGCGCAACCCGTTTTACACGCGATGCTTATTATTCCTGCTTTGATTAAGTGCTTAGAAGAAGTTAAGCATTCTGGTGACGATTACTATCTTTACGAAGAAAGAAGATGGTTTAGATCTATACAAAAAGCTGCTAAAAAATCGAATATAGATATCAGCGAGGAAAATATTTGTAATCTTGACACATTTGAGGTTGCTCAGAAAATTATGAAAAATACTACAGCAAATGGCATTATTAATCTGAATAAAGTTGCTATTGAAGGAGGAAATCTAAATGAAGATTAAAATACTTTCTGATGAAAAATTAGAGACTTTATCAACTAAAGAGAATTTAGAAATTGTTGAAAAATATATTAAAGATAACACTACTAATGAATGGCTAAAAGATATTTTTAAAACAGATGAGCCTTTTACCCTATCTAAAGTGGACATGGAAGATTTTGAAATGGATATGTCCGCGCAGAATCCGGAAGATACAGATTTTGAGAATGCTAAAAGACTATTTGAGTCCTTAAAAAATCTTTCTGAAAGCACTGCTTGCGATAAAAGATTATGGGCTGGATTGACTTTCGGTAAATTTTATTCTTATATGAAATACAGATACAATCCAGAAGTCAATACTAATTATATGAGAAAAAGATGGCTCTTCCCCGGAGAGGGTAAAAAACGTGACTTGTTTAGACAGGGAATATCTTGGATGTGGTGGTATGTATATTTGACATACGACGATTCTCTTGAAAATCCGTATGAACTAACGGAATTTTGTTTTAAACATAGAGATTTTTTAATGAGTTTATATTATAGATCATTTTCAAGCTCAAAAAATATAAGACTAGCAGTAATTCAGGCATTGCGTGATTTTGAAAGCAATGGTGGAAACATTGAGAAAAAAGAAATCTATAATGGCGTTGTAAAATTTATCTCTTTTTTAGGAGGAGCTTATTTGATTGATACTTTTTCTAGAGAAGAAATATATGAAAAGTCATATGAAGAGTTGGTTAAATTAGAACAAGGGTTAAAAAACGAGAAACTTAAATTTTCACTAACTTAATTAGCTTGCATTGATTGAAAATACAAGACTAATAATTCTAAACTTCCAATAGTGCACTTTTTCAAATATTATCCAAGACATTTAAATGTATAGCATATAGTTGCAAAAATATGGAGTAAAAGCCAAATGCCAACAACAAAAGATTATATAACGAGTCAATTATGTAAATATATTTCTGATGATTATAAAGTTAATGGATCATTTATGATTTCAGGAGATTGGGGGACAGGCAAAAGTTATTATATTCAAAATACTTTAAAGCGTGAAGTTGCAAAACAAGGTAAAAAGTTTTTATGTGTTTCCTTATATGGTATCGACTCTTTAGAAATTTTGAGTAGAAAAATATTCGTTGCCTTAAAAACGGTTAATTCTTCTAAACTAAAAAAATCTCTAGTTGAAAATACTCCAAAAATTTTAAAAGTTGGATCGCACCTTTTAACAAGTGCATTGAAATTGGGGACCGGTTTTGATATAAATGTCGATATTAGTGATAATAAATTTGACAAGATTATTAAAAAATTTGATTTATCGAATGCAGTCTTAGTTGTTGAAGATTTAGAACGTTCTGGAATTAGTATCATAGAAGTTTTAGGATATATCAATAATCTTACTGAAGAAACACAAACGAAAGTAATTTTGGTCGCTAACGAGAAAGCTATTATTACATCACATGCTGAAATCAAAGAAACAATAGATAAAGATGGTAAAAAGGTACAAGAAAGTATAAATGTACTTAATGATGGTGTACAAGAATATTTAAAAATCAAAGAAAAGACTGTTATAGACACCTTATTTTTTGAGAGTGACTTTAAACAATCTATTAAAGAAATAATACAAAAACACTTTACAAACACCGTTGTGGAGAAATATGTAACCAACGATTTAATTGAATTATTGTATTTTACTGCAGTAATAGAGAGACATTTAAACTATAGAACGATTATTTATTCTTTTCAAAAATGTATCGAACTAATTGATGATGATATAGATAAAATCCTTGACAAACAAGAAATACAAAGCATAATAAGAATTATTTACTATATTTCCGTCAAGCAAAAAATTAATTCAAATTTTTATATGTTTTTTGATTATGATGGGAAGCCGTATAAAGAAGTTAGACTTGGTTCGGATACAACTCTTATTCTCTATAGATTTGTATATGAGAATATGTTTTTAAAAAATAAAATTAAGGATTTAAAACATGAATATAAACTGATTAACGAAGAAAGGATTAACGATAAAAAAATAGAAGCATCTAATCAATGTTTATTTACATTTATGCAAATAGAAAACTTTGAGCTAGATAAGGATTTCTATGAGTGTTTTAATACTAATATTACAAATTTAAAAAAATCGTTAATTCCATTTAATTTATACAAAGCCTTTTTAAGATACTGTATATACTATTCAAATTATTTCACGGGAATTGATATTAAAGATATTTATGATTCCATGCTTACTAATATAAGAAATTCAGCAGAAAGCGTTTCTTTGGACTCTTCAAATGGCGGGATATATCTTGAGGGGGAGAATTATAAAAAATATTCTGAATTGATGTCGTCTTTAAAGTTTGCGGCAGGGCAAACGCAAAAAGGAAAAAATAAGACCTTTAATAATATAAATAGCGCATTAAAAGAGTTGTCCTCTAATGAATTTTATGAATATTGTAATAACAGAAAATTCTCAACCTACCAGACAGGTTTTGCAAAAGAAATTGATGTTAGTTTATTTGTTGAAAAGCTGTCAACAGGAGATTTGAAAGATATTAAAAATTATCGATTAGGGTTTTCGTCAGTATATAGAATAATAAATGCCAAAGATTTTTACATAGAGGATGTGGCAAAATTAAAGCTAATACAAAATTCAATTTTATCAGTAGATTGTACCAATAAAACAATGAAAAGGGTCGTCTTACAGTATTTTGCTAATGATATTAATGATTATATTGTTCGATTACAATAATAGATAAAAATATTAAATTAATAAAAAGCGCTTTATAGCCTTAAAACTATTCCGACTGACCACTTATAGTTAAATAGTTCAATTTGACACTCGTTTGTGCACACTTTTTGACCTACACACTTAAGTGTGTTTTTAGGGTGTTTTTTGCCTATTTTTTGAATTAAAAAAAGACCTTGAAAACTCAAAGTCTTAAAAAAGTGCAAAAAATAGCCCTTTTTTACCCAAAAAACGCAAAAAATAGGTCGAAAAGACAAAAGACTTTTCGACCCACACACTTGGTTGAGGGGATGGGATTTGAACCTATAAAGGATATATAAAAACATCAAAAAAATTAGATAAAATCTAGTGTTTTTTAGGGCGAGGCTGCTTTTTAACATTAAGGCTTAAAATAAGAAATTGCCATAAAATGGGGATTCAAATCCCGTCTCCGCACCATTTTCACTTTTTTAGCCTAGGAATGGTTGAATTTATCCTAAAATTTGGTATAATTGTATTGACGGAGGATTTGAATATGAAAATCGATACGAACAATATATTTTCTATAAGCGAAGCGAATCAGAACTTTTCTAAAATAGCAAAAGCCGTAGATAAAAACGGGAGTGTTGTTATATTAAAGAACAACAAGCCTAAATATATTATTCAACCGTTTGACAGTGCGAAACAGGAAATAACCAACGATAAAGGAGAAAGTAAAATGAAAACCTTAGTAGCGTATTTTAGCGCAAGCGGGGTAACGAAACACGTCGCCAAAGAACTTGCGGGGCAAATCGGTGCGGATATTTACGAGATAAAACCAGTAAAGCCTTATAAGGACGCAGACCTAAACTGGATGAATAAAAATTCCAGAAGTTCGCTTGAAATGAAAGATAAGTCTTCCCGCCCCGAAATTATAACGGGCGATATAGACATTTCAAAATACGACAGGATATTGCTTGGCTATCCCGTGTGGTGGTACACTGCGCCGACTATCGTCAATACTTTTTTAGAGTCGTATGGTTTTAGTGGTAAAGAAATCATTATTTGGGCAACGAGCGGCGGTAGCGGTCTCGGTAAGGCAAAAGATGATTTAGCAAAAAGTACAACCGCAACCATTAAAAACGGCAAGATTTTAAACACCCCCGCCCAGTTAGAGCAGTTTGTTAAAGAGATTATATAACATCGTGTAGAAATTGATTGATTAAGTAAAAGCCAAAATCAAGGATTATTTTTTCTTAATATGACAAAACGTGTCCACCATCAGTGATATAGTGTAAGAAAAAAGGAGAAATTATATGAATAAAAAACCCATCAACAAAAACGACGAGATAGACGACATAAACTATGACGACGATATCTTGAGCGAATACGGAGATATTGACGAAGTTGACGACATAGACGATTTGGAAGGGTATTAAAGCAAAGGTTACAAAAATGGCAATAACGAAAGATGAATTATTAAAATTCGTAGATTTTACGAAGGCAAATTTAGATTTAACCGCAAAACATTATGCAGAGCCTTACGGCTCGTTAGGACCTTGCGTTTTGGATTGTATTTATTCTTTGCGCACGAAGTATTTTAGGGTAACAGTTCCTGTCTTAGAAAGATACGGCACGGCTTTTATGGGTGGCAATGTTCACGATTTCGGTTATACTTTGAGTGACTTTATAAGTCACATAAAATGTTCTGGCGGTACAAAAAAGTTTGCTGAAGATATTTTAAAAAACAGGCAAGTTTTATCTGGTAGAATAAAGTCAGAGACGTGCTTAGAATTGTCCGAAAAATTAGTAAGTGTCGGCATAGAAACAAAACAAGATTTTGCAAGTTTTAATCAAATAATATTAGAACAAATAATGCGACAGGTCAAAGGAATAGGGGATGCGGCAGTCAATTATATGTTTATGCTTGCGGGCGATCCGAATCGTTGTAAGCCTGACGTACATATTCATCATTGTATCAGAGACGCTATCGGACACGATATTTCTAATGCGGATTGTCAAAACCTATTGACCGAAGCGGTGAAAGTGTTAAAGATGGATTATCCCAATATTACCGTAGCGCTATTAGACAGTTTTATTTGGAGTAAGTATAGAGTTTAGTTTTTAATATTTATAAGTTATAAAACGATATAGACAAGGGGGAATAATTATGATTGATAATTTTACTTATAGCACGCCGACAAAACTTATTTTCGGCAAAGGTGTTATTAAAGATTTGCCTGATGTGATAGCGGGTTTTGGCAAAAACGTGCTTTTAACTTACGGCGGCGGGTCTATAAAGAAAACGGGGCTTTATGATAAAGTGAAAAGCCTTCTTAAAGATTTCAATATCGTCGAACTCTCCGGCATAGAGCCTAACCCTAAATACGACCCGTCGGTTATCACGGGCGCAAAACTGTGCAAGGAGAATAATATCGACGTAATTTTGGCGGTCGGCGGCGGTTCGGTTTTAGATTGCAGTAAGGCGATTTCCGTTTGCGCTAAGTTTGACGGCGAAGGCTGGGATTTGGTTTCGGGGAAAGTAATGGCAAAGGAGAGTATCCCTATCGTCGATATAATCACGCTTGCGGCGACGGGTAGCGAATACGATATGGGTTGTGTTATTTCTAACACGGCGATAAACGACAAGCGCGGATACTTGGATGAACTTATGTTTCCTGCCGTGTCCTTTTTAGACCCCGAGTACACTTATAGCGTAAGCAAGTGGCAGACGGCTTGCGGCACGGCGGACGCAATGAATCACGTTTTAGAGCAGTTTTTTGCAACCCCTAATTCGCAGTTTAACGACGGGGTTATGATTTCCGCATTAAAGTCTTTGATGGCGAATGTGAAAGTCGCTTTGGATAAGCCGGACGATTATGCGGCACGCAGCGAACTTATGTATATTTGCACGCTGGCTTGCAACGGCATTATGTCGAACGGCGCGGGATATTCGGGCTGGCCTATGCACTCAATCGAACACGCGCTTTCTGCGTATTTCGATATTACTCACGGCGCAGGGCTTGCGATAATCACGCCCCGCTGGATGAAAGAGATTCTTTCCGAAAAGACGGTCGAACGTTTTACAACTCTCGGCACGTTGCTTTTCGGGTTTGATAAGAGCCTTTCCGATATGGAAATGGCGGGTAAGGTAATAGACGCTTTTTATAATTTCTTTGAGTCGATAGGTATCCCTATGCACTTAGGAGAACTTGGCGTAAAGGAAGACAAAATCGAAGAAATGGCAGACCACATTTTAGCAAACGACAGTACAAACGAGCCTTGGATGTTCGCCCCACTCGACAAGCCCGCCCTTGTTCGGATATTAAAAGAGAGTATGTAAGTATGAGGTGGATATACGAAAGAGACGACAAAAACCTGAACCGCTATGCGTTGGGGCAGGTTTTTAATGAAAGCGGTATGACTTTGATTTGTTTTGGCATAAATCCAAGCACTGCCAGTCCAGAGCAACTTGACAATACAATAAATAAGGTTATAAAAATAGCCCGCTTTAACGGGAGCAAAAAGAGCCTGCAACTAATTTTAATTGACTTATTGATTTTGATATGATATGATTAAATAAATTATTATATGTAAAGGAGGGGATAGATAAAGTGCCAATTGTAATAGACTTATTCGCAGGCGCTGGAGGGTTAACTCTTGGTGCATTTCGTGCAGGCTTCAACGTGGCTGCTGCTGTCGAGATTGATGAACATGCGATAGAAACACATAAATTTAATTTCCCTCATACCGTACATATTAAAGAAGATATTACGACTTTAAGAGGCAAAGACATTTTAGAAAAAGCTAACATAAAACAAGAAGATGTTGCTGGAGTTATAGGAGGTCCCCCTTGTCAAGGATTCAGTTCTATTGGTCATGGTGATGTTAATGATATACGCAATCAACTGTTTGTAAAATTTTTTGAAATTGTGGCCGACATTCAACCTGTTTTTTTTGTTGCTGAAAATGTTCCAGGCATAATGAAAGAAAAGTACGATAAAATTAGACAAGTGGCGTTTTCTAAAATAGAAAATTATACCATTTTGCCACCTATATCGGTTAACGCAAGTGAATATGGTGCACCAACAACAAGAACTAGATTTTTTTTCATTGGGTTCAGAAATTGTGAGTTAATAAAGCCATTTAGTGTAGCAGATATAGAGCTCAACAAGGTTGCGCTTAAAAATAGGACCAATGTTGAGAAGGCGTTGGAGGGTTTGCAAGAAGATATTCGTTATACTTCCATGAGCAAAAAAGAAAAACCATTAGCAGCGTCATATTATAGAGAGAAACATTCTCAATCGGATTTTTATTATGAGCGAATTACAGCATTTATACCTAAAAATGTTGGCAATGAAGAGTATATTCACAAATATAATCTCCATCATATGGTTGATGGATGTATGGCTACGAATCATTCTAAAATTGTTCGAGCACGATATGCTAAACTTAAATATAACGAACAAGATAATATTTCTAAATCAAAGCGATTAGACCCTACAGGATTTTGCCCAACACTTCGAGCTGGTACGGGTCCTGACAAAGGAAGTTATCAAGCTGTTCGACCAATTCATTATAAATATAACAGAGTGATAACTCCTCGTGAAGCTGCTAGACTCCAAGGGTTTCCGGATTGGTTTAAATTGCCAGATACGATTTGGCATAGTTTTCGACAGATTGGTAATAGCGTTTCTCCGATTGTTGCAGAACAAGTGTTGTCTGTAATTTATCAAAAATTGACCATTTGAAAACTAGGATAATATTTATAAAATGATATGTAACTATCAATTTCGCTTTCAGCATCATCAAAAATAAAATTAAATTTTTCAATCAACTGCTTCTTTGCTTTTTTGCTTGGAAGCAGTTGATTTATTTTTAATATCTCTTTGGTTGTTAATTCAGGGATATTAATTATAGATGGTTTGTCCCATGCAAAATTAACAAAATTTAAATCCTTAAATTCTTTTTTAATTCTTTTCTCATCGTTATGATTTTCAAGTACTATGCCTGTAAATGTTACCATGGTTTGACCATCTTTATACACAGTTGAAAATAGTGGTAATAAAAATCTTGGATCATATTTTGTTTCTACAAATAATTTTTCTATCATCTTTTTAAAACAACGCAATATTACTAAAGGATACTTTTTTGAGGTGAAATCATTAGCTGTGATATCAGTAGGGAAGTGCTCCCCAATGCGAGTTTTTAAGTTTTCTAGTCTAAATTGTTTTAATTTGTTAGGGTCTTCTTTAGAGCCTTCTGTAGAGCCTAAGGAGGCGACATTGGCATTGAAAGTAACTCTAAATACATCATTATTATTCATAATATTTGTCAAAGCGGCAACATCGCTAAATTGTGTTGCAATATCGCTTGGAGAATTATAGTCAAGCCAAATGATGTTTTTTTTCTTTCCCCATTTACTACCAGAAATATAATCTGTGCTTGTTTGATTAACGACCTTAATACATTTGTAAGGAACATTAAAACTTGCTCTTTTAAAAATTGTTTGATCTGATTCTAGAGAAATCATTGATGTAATATTTAATTCGTCATGGATTTGTTTAAAATCGTCAAAGTAATAAGACCCAAAACCTATATAACGATGTTTTCGAATGTTAACAATGCTGTTCAATCTATTTAAGCAACTTATAAATAAATATCGGTCAATGTGTTTGTTAGGTCTAATATGGTAAAAAGGTTGAGACATTTTTATTCTCCTTTTGTAGCAGTGTTTAAAATTGAATCAAAGCACTTTTCACCAACAGTAGATGGGGGAATATTCTCTTCTGGATCACCATATAGAAATCCTATAACAGTTTTTATATCAGTATCACTTTTTGAAAAGCGAATAATTTTAAATGGCCTATCAGTTTTTGGCTTCGGAAGATTTGGTCGAAAGGTATTACCCCTGTTTTCATTACGTAAAATAACGCCATATTCCTTTTGCATTTTTTCTGAGAATAAATCGCGATAATTCACCTTTTCTGCAGTTGTGGAATATGCTCTTTCTTGTTCGTTTCTGCCCTTCCATTGATTGGTGTAATTGGTGAACATTTTTAAACCTTCACATATTTTGTCTTTGACGGCAATATATACAGATGATGAATAATCAACTCCTCGTTTAGTTGTTGTCATGGGAAGATCTTGGGGGTAGTTGCTTTCAAACACCACAATTCCCTTTATCCCAATAAACTGTGTATGATAATTTGGCACGCCCGCTGTACCCCAACCTGTTAAGTATGTTTTATCGTTATACAAAATAACCCTGTCATTACACACGACAGTAATACCGGCGTCATATGAACTGCGCCTTGATTCATTCATATCATCAATTTCATTTTCAGACGCCATAGGAGCATAAAAACCAATTGCTAGTTTTACATTAACTGTTCCATATTTATTTGTGAACATAAATGGTTGAATAGCATTTTTACTGCTACCTTTTGTTGCAAGGAGTTCTACAGGGTTTGCGCATATTGTAGAACCATTGATTTTTATTGAAAAGCCTTTTTGAATAATTAAACTATAACTTTCTTGAATGGCCTTGCGCAAATCATCAACAAACGAGTCAATATTCGATTGATTTGACCATCGTTCAGATATACTACTGTTAAGTGAAGTTATTATCACTTCAGTACCATTATCTGTTAACTTGTTTTCTACTGAATTTTCTTCGATTGGGAAATCCCATTCGGTTGAATTTACCCAATCTGCAGGTATTCTTACAGAATATTTTTGATTATTAAACCGTGTATGAACGATGGCAGCTTTTCCGAGTTTGAAAATAGCACGTTTCATTCCGATTCCATATATACCTATTGTAGGGTGGTCAGTATTTGTAGTAGGCACTCGTCCCATTCTAAAGGCATAATTTTCTGCTACAGGTCTTGGTATTCCGCCGCAGTTATCTTTAATTGAAAAGCTATTACTAGAAATTTGGATTTCTGCCATATAACCTTTGTAAAAAAGAGAATCATCTAATTTGTTTTTTTCTGAAGAAAGCCTTACAACGCCGTCTAGGCAATTGTCAAGCAAATCAAGAATTGCATCATTTAATTCAATGTCCCTTGTTAACATTTCTACAAAGAATTCTTTTGTAGGGCTACCGTTTGCGCAATTTGCCATAAGATTTATCTCCCTATTTTAATACTTTCTTAAATTTTTACAAGACTGATCTACATTGTTGACTTTTTTATAATATCATAAAGCAGTACAAATTTCAATTAAAATCAAAAATTTAAGGATAAAAGCGTAAAAAGAATTATTGAGTTAAGATTATATTGCAACATAATATTAAATATTGAAATTCTATATAACTTAAGTATTTAAAAGTTTTTTTATAGTATGAAATTGAATTTTATTAAAATGCCTAGTTAAAACGTGGAAATTATAAGTAAAATATGCTATAATGTATCAAAAAAATAGCAAATTTTATACTTAGAGGTTGACATGAAAATAGATTATGCAAAAATGATATTGGCTTTACGGGTAAGAATGGATATATCACAGAAACAATTAGGTGAAATATTGGGTGTTTCTTTTAGTACAGTTAATCGTTGGGAAAAGGGACATCACGAGCCGACTTTGCTTACAAAGGAAAAGCTAAAAAACCTATTTAAGAGAAATGGTATTGAAAGTTATAAGTAAAGCAGTAAAAAACCTAAAAAACAATAAAGTTTTAAGAAAAATATTTTTAATATGACAGGCATCTGTCAAAAACCTGTGCTAAAATCAAACTGATTTTAGCAAAACGCAAGAAAAGGAGCAAATAATGGCGATAAACGAATTACAAAAGCAAACGAATATAAACATACAGGAAAAAGCGAATCTTATTTGGGAAATAGCGACGCATCTCGTCGGGTTTTATAAGCCACACGAATACGGAAAAGTAATTCTTCCCATGACGGTGGTAAAGCGCTTTGACGACGCGCTTGCTCCTACAAAAGAAAAAGTCTTGCAGGAATTTAAAAAACTCAACGAACAAGGATATGAAGGCGAGGTCCGTGACGGAGCGCTTTGTCGTGCGTCAGGATATTCTTTTTACAACACCAGTAAATTCGACTTTGCAAGACTGCTTGCAGATCCAGATAATATAGAGGCTAATTTCGACGACTATTTACAGGGCTTTTCGGATAACGTAAAGGATATACTTTCAAACTTTAAGTTTGCCGACGAAGTAAAGAATATGGTCAAGAGCAACGTGCTTTACGTCGTCGTGCAAGAGTTCAATTCCAAAAAAGCGGAAATGTCGCCCGATAAGATAACATCTGCGGATATGGGTTATATTTTTGAAGAACTTATCCGCAAATTTTCTGAAAGTTATAACGAAGAGGCAGGGGCGCATTTTACCAGTCGAGATATTATTTATTTAATGACCGAACTTTTAATTTCAAACGAAAAGGAAGAGATAAAAGCAAACGGCTGTTATAAGACCGCTTACGATATGACGATGGGTACGAGCCAGATGCTCGGCTGTTTAACAGAGCGTATAAAAGATATAAACGAAGAATCGGATATTACTTGTTTCGGGCAGGAATTCAACCCCGAAACTTACGCTATCGCCAAAGCGGATATGCTAATAAAAGGCGGGAACGCAAGCGGTATGAAATTTGGCGACACGCTTTCCGAAGACGCTTTTTCTGGCTTTGAATTCGATTATATAATATCTAATCCGCCTTTCGGTATAGACTGGAAACGCGAAAAAGATTATGTAGAAAAAGAAGCAAAGTCGGGGTTTGACGGCAGGTTCGGACCGGGGCTAACGAATATAAGCGACGGGCAAATGCTGTTTATGTTAAACGGCGTTAAAAAACTTAAAGACACGGGGCGTATGGCTATTATTCAGAACGGCTCTTCGCTTTTTAACGGTGACGCGGGTAGCGGGCCTTCTAATATAAGAAAGTATCTTTTAGAAAACGATTTATTAGAGTGTATTGTGCAACTACCTAACGATTTGTTCTACAACACTGGTATCGCAACTTATATTTGGGTTATTACGAAAGATAAGCCTGCAAATAGGCTTGGTAAGGTGCAACTTATAGACGCAAGCAAGTGTTTTGTTAAACGCCGTAAAAATATAGGTATGAAGCGCGTTGATTTAAGCGACGACTGTATATCGCTTATAATAAAAGCGTATTTGGAATTTACCGATAAAGAGTATAACGAAAACGGCTTGATAGCAGAAAGCAAAGTTTTTGATAACACTTATTTCGGTTATACCAAGGTTACGGTGGAAACTGCGGAAACGGACGAAAACGGCAATGAAGTATTAAAGAAGGGTAAAAAGATACCCGCAAAAGGAAAAACAGATAGCGAGATAGTGCCTTTGACCGACGATATTGACGCTTATTTTGAGAAAAACGTTTTACCGTTTAACGAACACGCTTTTATGGATAGGACGAAAGATAAAATCGGCTATGAAATACCGTTTACAAGGATTTTTTATAAGTTTGTAGAACCGAGAAAGTCCGAAGAGATTTTTGCCGAGTTCAAAGCCCTGTCAGAAGAAGAAAGTAAACTTATGAAGGAGATTTTGGGAGAATGATCAAGTTTAACGCAGATTTTCAATCATATATTTGTCCGCATTGCGGGTGCAAACAAATATTTGATGGCAGTTATGATAAATTAAGTGCAGGACATGCGCTTAGCGAGCGTTTTCAAGGGAATTATGTAAATGAAAATGCTTGTATTGATTTATATGTGTTGAGATGCAACAATAGGGAATGCCAAGAAGTAACGATTATTGCATGGAATTCTATTACAAAAAAACAATATGATATTTTACCACATATAGAATATAAACATTTTCCAGATTATATTCCGCAACAAATAAGGAATGATTACGAAGAAGGTTGTGCCGTTATACAGGAATCGCCAAAGGCGGCTGCTACATTATTTAGAAGATGTTTACAAGGTATGATTCACGACTTTTGGGGCATTAAAGAAAGAACTCTAAATTTGGAAATAACAGCACTTAAAGAAAAAGTTTCAGATAATCAATGGAAAGCCTTAGATGGGTTGCGCAAAATCGGTAATATTGGGGCACATATGGAAAGTGATGTTAATTTAATTATTGACATTGAACCACAGGAAGCCCAAAAACTTCAAAAACTTATTGAAGTATTACTTAAACAATGGTACATTGACAGACACGAAGAAGAGTGCCTTTATGCAGAAATAGTGCAAACGGCAGAAGATAAGGAAGAACAAAGAAACAATGAAAGATAGCGGAATACAATGGATAGGGCAAATTCCTGATAGTTGGCGTAAAATTAGATTAAAAGATTACTTTATTTTTGAAAAAGGACAAAATGCCGCATTATTTACGAGTGAGTATATAGGAGCGCATAACGGGGACTTTCCTGTTTACAGCGGGCAAACAGAGAATGATGGTATAATGGGAAATATTGATTCTTATGATTATTGCGTTGATGAATGTTTATTTACAACAACGGTGGGAGCAAAAGTCATGACGCCTAGAATTATTAAAGGAAAGTTTTCTTTGTCTCAAAACTGCCTTATAATGAGAAAGAAAAGGGAGATTGATAATACATTTGTTTTTTTTGTTTTATCTGCAATGTTTGAATACGAGAAAACAAAGATTCCATCACACATGCAGCCATCTTTAAGAATAAGCGATCTCAATAAATATTGCTTTTTTTTGCCTAATATTAACCAACAAGAAGCAATATCAAAAAAACTAATAGGAAAGTCGGGGGAGATTGATAGGCTTATTGAAATTGAAAATCAGCAGATTGAAAAGTTGAAGGAATACAAGCAAGCCGTTATTACCGAAGCGGTAACCAAAGGTCTGGACAAGTCCGCCCCTATGAAAGACAGTGGTGTTGATTGGATCGGCAAAATCCCCGAAGGGTGGAGTATATGTAGAATCAAGCACATTGCAGATCCCAATATTGAGAACTCATTTATAGATGGAGACTGGATAGAAAGTGGCGATATTTCTTCAGAAGGAATCCTGTATTTCACAACCGGCAATGTTGGCGACGGAAAATTCAAACATCAAGGCAATGCGTACATAACAGAAGAAACATTTCAAAAATTAAATTGTAAATTTGCTTTTGGTGGAGATTTTGTTATTGCGCGTTTGAATCAACCTTTTGGTAGGTCTTGCATTATTCCTAACGATATCGAAAAATGCGTGTTGGCTGTTGACATAGTTATTTTGCGACCTACAAAAGATTTTAATAAACAATATCTAAGTTATATTACTCAATGCCCGAATTATCAACAATCAGTTGGAGATAAAGCAAGAGGCACAGCGATGAAACGTATTAGTCGAAGTAATTTAGGCGATATTTTCTTAATTAAACCACCTAAGTGTATTCAAAATCAAATTGCTGAATATTTAGACAAAAAATGTGCGGACATTGATTCCTTAATTGAAATCAAACAAAAGAAAATAGACGAACTGAACAATTATAAAAAATCGCTTATTTACGAATACGTTACAGGCAAAAAGGAAGTTGTTTGATGGGGTTTAATAAACAGGCGTATTTAGATTATGAAGATAAGTTATATGCAATAACGGACTCAACTAAAATGACGCCCGCTATTGTTGACGAACTTTTTAACCTATTGCTTTCCGTTTTGCCGAATGACGGAAAACTATATAAATATAAAGCGTTAGACACTTTTCATATAGACGAGTTGGAAGAAAAATACGTTTGGTTCAGTTCTGCTAAAGATTTGAACGACGATAAAGACTGTACTTTCAATGCGAATTGTTTGAAAGAGATGGAATCTTTGGTCAAATTCTTTCTTACTGATAACAATTATAGAAAGTTTTTAGTTGAAGGATTGTATTTAGATTTTTCAAAAAATAATCCCGAAATCACACCTAAAATTATAGAAGACTGTCTGGCTTGCGTTAATAAGAACGGGCATGCTATCGGCAAATTGAGATTCGATAAGTTTTGTAAAGATTACAAACTTACTCGTGCGCAAAAACAAGAACTTGTCAAAGATATTCAGTTGTATAGCGACAAGGCGCAAAACGAAGAAATTATACGGTACAGTATAAGCAATATATACGGGCAAATGCAGGAAGTCAGAAACGGTGTTAGGGTTTGTTCTCTTACCACGTCTTTCAAAAAAGACAGTATGTGGGCATATTATTGCAAAAATAAGGGGATATGCGTGGAATACGATTTTACAAAAATAAGTACTTATGACGCTAAAAGAGTATTCATAAATACACAAAAAGTGCGTTACGGCAGGAAGAAAAAATTTAGTTATATAGATATAATTAAGTCAAAAATAGAAGATTCGTCGGAGTCTATTGCCAAAGCCGATAAAATGATAATCTCGCAGTTGCTAACGAAAGACAAATCGTGGCTTACGGAAGATGAGTGGCGGGTTTTAATGTTTGTAAAAGATAACAAGCAAGAAATGAAAGTCCCCGCAAATATAATAAGTGCGATTTACATAGACTATTCAATTTTACAAGAAGAAAAGACAAAACGAATTATTGATTTAGCAAAAACAAACGGGTGGGGCGTTTTTGTAAGATATTTTGACAGCATAAACGTCGAATACCGATACGAAACGATTGAAAAAATACAAAAACTTATCAAACAAACACAAGAAATTATACCAAATTATTCTTAACGGGAGAGATTTATGGATACAAGCGAAAAACGGTTTGAACAGGATATAGAAAGTTTTCTTATAAGCGATTTGGGCGGGTACGAGCAGTTTTCTTACCTTAACCCGGACGGGCATAGGATACATAAATACGTTTACGATAAAGAAAAAGGCATTTATCCCGAAGTCCTTATAAGTTTTATAATGAAAACGCAGCCGAAACAATGGGCGCGTTACGTTAAGTATTACGGGGATGATGCGCCCGAAAAGTTCTATCGCCGTTTGGAAGATTCTATTGCCGAAAACGGACTTATTTATGTGCTTAAAAACGGCATAAAGGATATGGGGATAGACATAAAAGTTTGCTACTTTAAGCCTGAATCGGAATTGAACGACGCACTCGTTGAACTTTATAAAAGTAATATTTTAGGCGTTACACGTCAATTTGCTTATTCAAAACAGAACAATAACACCATAGACATGGTGCTATCAGTAAACGGGATTCCGCTTGTCGCTTTGGAACTTAAAAATCAATACAAAGGGCAAAACGTGGATTGTGCCATAAGGCAATTTAAGGAAGACAGAGATCCGAAAGAGTTTTGTTTCAGGCTTAATCATCGTTTCCTTGTCTATTTTGCTGTCGATCTCTACGAAGCGTATATGACGACTTGGTTACAAGGTCAAAACACCTATTTTGCGCCGTTTAATCAAGGCTCTAACGGTGCAGGCAATTCGGGCGGGAAAGGCAACCCCGCCAACCCCGACGGCTATGCGACTTCTTATATCTGGGAAGAAGTTTTACAAAGGGATAGCCTGTTAGACCTTATTCACCGTTTTATATCGCTTGTTAAAGAAAAGGAAGAAGAAACTAAAAACGGTGCGACGCGGACAATAGAAAAGGAAAAACTTATTTTCCCGCGCTATCATCAATACGACGTAGTTAAAAAAGTTATACAAGACGTAAAACAAGACGGCGTAGGGAAAAGTTATCTTATTCAGCACTCTGCGGGCAGCGGCAAGTCTAATTCTATCGCTTGGATCGCATATCGCTTGGCGTCTTTACATAACGACGATAACGAAGCGGTGTTCGATTCCGTTATAGTCGTTACGAACAGAGTCGTGCTTGACAATCAGTTGCAGGAAACGATAAATAGTTTCGAGCATAAGCCGGGGCTTGTGGAGGCAATAGACGATAAAAAGCGTTCCCGCGGTTTAGTTGACGCTATAAACGACAAAAAACGTATTATTATATGCACTATTCAAAAATTTCTTTTTGCGTATAAGGACTTTGAAAGTCTTGTAGGCAGAAAATTCGCTATAATCGTCGACGAGGCACATCAAGGGCAATCGGGTGAAAGTGCGAAAACCTTGCGTAAATCTTTGCTCGATCTTGATAAAGCAGTCAAGGTCTATGCCGAAGAAGAAGGGATAGACGAATCCGAAGTGGATATTTCGTCCGATATCGTATGTTCTATTTTTGCCCAAGGGAAACACGAAAATCAATCGTTCTTCGCTTTCACCGCCACGCCGAAGAATAAAACCATTGAACTTTTCGGAACGTATGACGCTAAAACAAAGAAAACTCGTCCGTTCCATATTTATTCGATGCGCCAAGCAATCGAAGAAGGCTTTATCTTAGACGTTTTAAGCAGTTATACGACTATAAAAGAAGCGTTTAAACTTGTTAAAATTTCTGCGGACAACCCTGAACTTATCGAAGGACCTGCTATAAAAACTCTTATAAAATACTATAAAGAACACGGATTTACCATTTCCGAAAAGACTGATATGATTATGTCTAACTTTTTGGAAAGCGGGCGTTTCCAGATAAACGGCAAGGGCAAAGCTATGATAATTGCAGATAGTCGTGCTAACGCCGTGCGCTACTACTTTGCAGTTAAAGAATATATGAAAAATCATCCCGCCGAAAGCCAAGGTTGCGGGGTTCTGGTTGCGTTTTCGGGAACGGTTTCCCTTGACGGTGTAGAGTATTCCGAATCAAGCCTTAACTTTGACGATAACGGACAGCCGATTACTTCGGATAAAAAATTCAGGAAAGCGTTCCGTGGCGAGAAATACAATATTCTCGTTGTTGCAAACAAGTATCAGACAGGCTTTGACGAGCCGCTACTCCACAGCATGTATATCGATAAAAAACTTAAAGGTGTAAACGCTGTGCAAACCCTTTCTCGATTAAACAGAACTTGTAGAGGGAAAACGTCGACTTTTGTTCTTGATTTTGAAAATACCGACGAAGATATTAAAAAAGATTTCCAGCCTTACTTTGAAACGACTATTTTAGATGGCAGGACCGATTTTAACAGGGTTTATGATTTAAGAACGAGAATTAAACCATTCTTGCTTTATAATTTTGAAGACGTAGATAAGTACTATGATTTTATGACAAAGCACAAAGATTCCAAGCAAGGTGCGGCGGATTTAGGTAGATTAAGCAGCATTATAAAGCCCGTTATAGAACGTTATAACGATATTTCTACTGAAGAACGGTTTAACTGCCGGCTTGTCATAAGAAATTTTGTCAAGTCTTATGCTTATATAACTCAACTTGTAAGGCTACACGATGAAG